>Ga0209344_10001330_pt1 | contig 32864 bp, 23 predicted proteins | sample Cruoilmetagenom6_FD_187293 | JGI IMG/M metagenome (GOLD analysis project Ga0209344, IMG submission 187293) | Oil polluted marine microbial communities from Coal Oil Point, Santa Barbara, California, USA - Santa Barbara Oil Seep Sample 6 (SPAdes)... | ecosystem: Environmental > Aquatic > Marine...
GATTAGAACCTAAAGATCCAGCGGCTTATGCACGTGGAGAATTGGTTGAGCCCGTAAAGCCCATTGTGTATTATTTAGACCCGGGTACGCCAGAAAATTTAAAAGAATATATCAAAAAAGGAATAGAAGAATGGCAAAAGCCGTTTGAAACCGCAGGTTTTAAAAATGCCATTATCGCCAAAGATGCGCCAACGCCAGAAGAAGATCCCGAGTTTAGTCCTGAAGATATTCGCTATTCCATGATTCGATATGTAGCGAGCACCACAAGGAATGCGATGGGACCAAGTGTGACGGATCCACGGAGTGGTGAAATTATTGAATCGGATATTATTTGGTACCACAATCACTTGCGTAGTTACCGCAACCGATACTTACTTGAAACGGGAGGAGCCAACCCAAACGCGCGTACGTTAGACACCAAACCGGAAGAAATTGGTGAAATGATGCAAATGGTAATAGCACATGAAGTAGGACATGCCTTAGGGTTTCCTCATAATATGGCAGCGAGTTATGCCTATCCGGTAGATTCCTTACGGGATGCAGCCTTTACTAAAGAATATGGTTTGGCGGCCAGTATTATGGATTATACCCGTTATAATTATGTAGCCCAACCCGGTGATGAAAACGTGCGTTTTATTCGTCAAATTGGCCCCTATGACCATTATGTGACCAATTGGGGATATCGAGTAATTCCAAATGCAAATTCCCCAGAAGCTGAAGTCCCTACTTTAAACCAATGGATTCTGTCTAAAAAAGGAGATCCAATCTATAAGTTTGGAAGACAGTCAAGTAGTTTTGATCCTTCTTCGCAAACTGAATGTTTAGGAGACGATGCTGTTTTGGCCAGTACTTATGGGGTTAAAAACTTAAAATATGTGGCTAAAAATTTACCGGCATGGACTTCCGATCAAACAAAGAATTATGCAGATTTAGAAGAGTTGTATGGCGAGTTACTCTCCGTATTTGGTCGTTATGTTGGACATGTAGTGACCAATATTGGAGGCGTCTTTGAAAATATAAAATCCCCCGATCAAGATGGGGTGATTTATACCCATGCAGATGAGGCTACGCAAAAAAAATCTATGGTTTGGTTACAAGAAAATGTATTTAAAACACCAACCTGGCTCATTGATAAATCAATTTTACAAAATATTGATCATGCGGGCTATTTTGAAAAAGTGAGAGCCCTACAGGGTAGATTTGTAAACTCAGTGTTGAGTTTTGATCGTATTGGTAGATTAATCGATGCTGAAACGGTGAATTCTGAATATTACAGTGCCTTAGAAATGCTACGTGATATGCGTACAGGAATATGGTCTGAATTATACCAAGGAAAGACGGTAGACCTATATAGACGAGGCTTGCAACGGGTTTACTTAGATCGTATGGAATACCTACTTACTAATGACGGTCCATCCCCTAGAGGTGGTGGAGGCGGATTTGAAAGTACGCTTACCTTCAATGTAAATGCTTCTGACGTTCGTCCGCTAGTGCGAGGAGAATTAAAAACCCTACGTGCTAAATTAAAAGCAACGCGTGGTGCCAATACGATGACGCGGTATCACTATGATGATGCAGTTGCGCGAATAGATCAAATGCTTGATCCAAAATAAGGTAATCCCCACTTAAAATTTATAAAGCCAGTCAATTGACTGGCTTTTTTTATTCTCTTTGAAAAAGTTTCGCTGGCCGGCGCGCGGGCACTTTTCCAAAGTTATTTAACTAAACCTCCGTTGTAACGTCGTTTTATCAATGTTGATTCGTTTTTTGCAGAGAAATTTTAAGGTCTCCAGTGTTTTATGGTTTACTGCCAGAATTTTATGAGTTTTCTTTTAGTTTTATAGACGAATTCTGTATGTGGACGCCTCCTCATGTGACCCCCTCATATTTTCAATGGCCCTTTTTGGAATAGATCAAATGCCAGGTGTACTACACCTTTTCATGGTTATTAAAACAAAAGCTACAATTAATAAAGTCAACCGTATGAATGATGAAATAGCAATAACCAATGAAAGAATAATAACTAAAATTTATCGTATCAGAAATCATAATATAATGTTAGATAGTGATTTAGCAGAGCTTTATGGTGTAGAAACGAAACGTCTTAATGAACAGGTAAAAAGAAATATCACCCGATTTCCTGATGACTTTATGTTTAAGCTGACCAAAAAAGAATGGACAAACTTGAAGTCGCAATTTGCGACCTCAGGTTGGGGAGGACGTAGAAATTTGCCAAATGTGTTTACTGAACATGGAGTGTTGGTGTTGTCAAGTGTTTTAAATAGTGATAAAGCAATTGCTGTTAATATTCAGATCATGAGAGCTTAAATAAAAATGCGAGAAATACTTTCAAATAATACGAACTTAAAACTCGAAATCGAAGAAATTAAAAAGAATTTATCCAATCATTCTAAAAATATAGAACTTGTTTTCTCTTATTTAGACGAATTGATTGAAAAGAAAGATAAACCTCGGAGACAAATTGGGTATAAATTAGACAATGAATGAGCGAATTTCCACTTTGGAATAATTCAACTAATCCTCCGCTCCAGCGCCCGATCATCAATAGCTAAAAAGACCCTAGTTTTAGGCTCAATAAACCCATTGTGCTTGAATTTGAGCACATTTCCTTCATGATCAGCCTCAATCAACCAATGATCTCCTCTAAAAAACGAATGAAGCACCGTGGCTTCTAGTTCAGATTTATGAGTGAGCTTCACTTCATGTGGATAAATAATCAGCTGGGTTGGGGTTCTGTCTTTGCTGTTTTGCGCTTCTTCAATACGAGAGAACTCGTCAAAAAAAGAAGCGATTAAGGCCGTTTGTGGATCTTGATATAAGGCTTCAGGTGATTTGTAGGCGATGGTTTTTCCTTGGTCAATAAAAAGCAGGTAATCAGCATGCGAAATCACATCATTTTTATCGTGGGTAGCAATGATTGCGGTGATGTTTTCTTTGCGGATAAAGTCAAATACATGTCTTTTTAATTCGTTTTTTTGCAGGTTGTCAATATGACTAAACGGTTCGTCGAGTAATAAGATAGTCGGTTTTTTAGCCAAGGCTTTGGCAAGCGCTACCCGTTGTTTTTGTCCGCCACTTAAATATTTTACCTTGGTTTTTGCATAGCGTGTCAGGCCAACCACTTCTAATAATTCAGCGGTGCGTTCAGCCTTTTCTTTAAGATGAAAATTAGACAAAAAAGTACCCACATTTTGCGCCACATTGGTAAATGGCATTAAATCGAATTCTTGGGTCACCATTTTCATAAATTCAGGGCCTGGAATAAGATTGAATTTAGGACCGAGAATGTCTTTACCTTGCCAAGAAATCGTTCCTTGGTTTAAATCGTATTGTCCGTAAATTAATTTTAAAAGCGTGCTTTTTCCAGAGCCGCTTTCTCCCGCAATGGCCAGAATTTGTCCAGCTTCTAAGGCAAAGTTTACCTCTTCTATAACGGGGGTAGTTTGATATGAAAATGAGATGTTTGCTACGTTTAACATGGGGAATTAAAACACAAAGTTAGAAGTAATTAGGAGAAAAACACGCGTTTATCACGTATTTCTCCAGAACCTTCGCAAGCAGTTTCAATTCTATCTTACCATGTTGGGCTAAGCTTCATTTGCGAGAAACAAAAAGTAAGTACATCAGCTAGTTGAGCCAGTTGTTTATTTATGGGCGTGCCCGCCCCATGTCCGGCATTGGTTTCTATGCGAATCAGGGTAGGAGCTTCTCCTGCTTGACAGGCTTGAAGCGTAGCGGCAAATTTAAAACTATGGGCTGGCACCACGCGATCATCGTGGTCTCCTGTGCTAATCAAGGTGGCGGGATAATGAGTGCCCTTATGAAGGTTGTGTACGGGGGAATAGCCTTTGAGGTATTCAAACATGGCGGTACTGTCTTCGGCTGTACCGTAATCATAGGCCCATCCCGCGCCAGCAGTAAAGGTGTGATAGCGCAGCATGTCTAAAACCCCAACTTCTGGCAGTGCCACTCGCATCAGGTCGGGGCGTTGGGTCATGGTGGCGCCCACGAGGAGTCCACCGTTTGATCCGCCTCGAATGGCCAGGTAAGCGGGGGAAGTGTATTTTTGGTCAATGAGGTATTCAGCGGCTGCTATAAAATCATCAAACACATTTTGTTTGTTACATTGAATACCTGCTTCATGCCATGCTTTTCCGTATTCGCCTCCGCCGCGTAAGTTCGCAACGGCATACACTCCGCCCTGTTCTAACCAAGCGGCGGTTGAAATTGAAAATCCCGGAGTCAAACTGATGTTAAAGCCGCCATAGCCGTAAAGTAGGGTGGGATTTTTACCATTTCGTTTTAACCCTTTTTTATGACTGATAATCAAGGGTATTTTTGTGCCGTCTTTAGACGCGTAGAAAACTTGGGTTGAGACGTACTTGTCAGGGTCAAAATCAAGCTCAGGTTTTTTATACACCGTTGATTTTCCGGTAGTAGGATTTAGGGCGTAAAGGGTAGCTGGCATGAGGTAATTGGTGAACGAATAATACAGGGTAGTGGCTTCCAATTTTCCTGAAAACCCAGTAGCTGTACCGAGTCCAGGAAGGTTGATGTCTCTAATTTTTTCGCCATGCATTGCATACTGCTTTACTGCAGTGAGGGCATCAATCATATAGGAGGCAAAGATATAGCCAGCACCTGTTGATGCATGCAATACATGTTGGGTTTCTGGGATAAAATCGCGCCAGTTTTCAGGCTGAGGCTTGGCGGCATCTACGGTGATGATTTTGCGATTTGGAGCCTGTAAATTAGTCTCAAAATACAAGGTACTGCCGCTGCTACAGAGCAGGGCGGTATCACTATTAAAATGCGTTAGCACAGGGCGTAATCGAGAGTTATTTTGTGCTAAGTCTTGAATGAAAAGATCATTTCCGGAAGTGGCATTGGCCCCAGAAACAACCAAAAATCGATGATCTTCACTGAGCTTGGCAAATACATAGCGTCTGCGTTCTTCAGGGGTTGCGCCAAAGATAATAGGGTCCTCTTTTTGCGAGGTACCTAAGAAATGAAAATATAATTTATGATGATCGGTTTTAGCAGAAAGCTCACTGCCATCAGGCTTGTCGTAACTGGCGTAATAAAAGCCTTCATTTTGACGCCAAGAGAGGCCAGAGAATTTAATATCCACCAAGGGTTCTTCAAGGATAGCTTTGGTGGCAACATCAATAATAAATACGTTGCGCCAATCAGAACCACCTTCGGAAATGGCGTAAGCAGCGAGGCTATTGTCTTTAGAAAAGGCAATATCGGTCAGGGCAGTGGTGCCGTCGTCAGAAAAGGTGTTGGGGTCTAAAAAAACTTCTGGAGCAGCATCCTTGCGTTGTCTGTACAGCACACTGTGGTTTTGTAATCCATCGTTTTTGTAATAATAGGTATAGTCTCCTTTAATAAAAGGGGCTGAATATTTTTCGTAATCGGCCAATTGGGTGAGTCGATCTTTTAGAGCATCCCGAAAAGGAATCTTAGCCAAATAATCAAAGGTACATTTGTTTTGTGCTTTTACCCAAGCCTTGGTTTCTTCAGCGCGATCGTCTTCTAGCCAGCGGTAGGGGTCTTTGATGGTGTGATTGAAATAGGTAGTACTTGCTTTGGAAGTTCGCGTTACGGGGTAGTTCATAAGATAAATTTACCCATCAAAATTACACAAAAAAAGACGTCCCAATCAGAAACGCCTTGATGAAATTATTTTGTCTGTTGACTTAGAACAAGTTTTTAAATTTATCCCAATTCGCATAAATGAGCACCCCATTTAAAACAGCAACTAAGGCAGCTGGGGCAATGGTACTCATATCAAATGCCATATGAAACAAAACGATATTAACTGAAATGGGTACTAGCCATGCTAAGGCAAACCCCTTCCATTTATTGAGCAAGAGCATAAGACCTATGGCGGTTTCTGAAATTCCCAGTAGGGGCATCATATAGCCGGTAGCAATGAGTGCATACATAAAGGTACCCTCTTCTGGCGCTTCCATCGGCATGAAATTAAAAAATTTGTTGAGTCCAAATACGAGCAAAGCTAAGGCTAATACTATGCGCATAATCGTTTTTACAGTTGAATTCATGGTATTGGGTTTAGGTTAATAACCGGTTTAGTCGAAAAAAAACAGGAATGCTAACAGGTGGTTAAAATTCCATTTTTAATTGTACTTCGAGGGGCTCCTCTGCCTCGGATTTTTCGGTGTCTAAATTGGAGAGGGAAATGCCTAGGAGGCGGACAGATTCTGCGATTTCGTCTTTATAGAGAAGTGATTTTACTTCGTGTATTATGCTAGGCTCGTCATTGAAATAGGTAGAGAGGGTTTTACTTCTTGTTTGGATGGTGAAATCGCTATATTTAATTTTTAGGGTAATGGTTTTGCCTTTAATAGCTGCTTTTTCGGCTCTTCTAGCCAGCTCTGCGGCAATTTTTTGCAATTGCTCAAGCATGTAAATTTCGGAGGTGAGGTTGGTGCTAAAGGTGTGTTCTGCGGCCAGTGATTTTTGAATGCGGTCTGGTTTTACTTCACTATGGTGGATGCCCCGAACAATATTGTAATAGTGCGTTCCTGATTTTTTAAAATGCTCAGTTAAGAATTCAAGTGACTTGCTTTTTAAATCGGCGCCCGTAAATATACCTAGGTTATACATTTTGGCACGCGTCACCTTTCCTACGCCATAAAATTTGGCAATGTCTAAGTCTTCTAAAAAAGCAATCACTTCTTCAGGGGGCACCGTTTTTTGTCCCTGAGGTTTATTGATATCCGAGGCAATTTTTGCAATAAATTTATTAATAGAGATTCCAGCGGAAGCGTGTAACCCAACTTCTTCAAAAATGCGTTGTCTAATTTCTTGGGCTAAAATAGTCGCAGAAGGCATGTTCTTTTTATTACGGGTCACATCTAAATAGGCTTCATCCAGCGAAAGCGGTTCAACCAAATCGGTAAACTCATAAAAGATAGACCGTACCTGGGTTGAAATTTCTTTATAGCGTTTAAAGTTGGTAGGAACAAAAATTAAGGAGGGACATTTTTTTTTAGCCAGTACGCCGCTCATGGCCGAACGCACGCCGTACCTTCTTGCTTCATAACTTGCTGCAGACACCACACCTCGAGTTTCATCTCCTCCTACAGCAATAGGCTTCCCACGTAGCGAAGGGTCGTCGAGTTGAGCAACGGAGGCATAGAAGGCATCCATGTCAACGTGAATTATTTTTTTAAATGGAGGATTCATGGATCGGGATAAAACGCTTAGCTCGTATTTTTACGATTAAAAATAAAGGAAGATAAAGGTACGTGTTTTATATTTTTTAGAGCAAAAAAAAAGCTGCTCGACAGAGCAGCTTTTACTAAAGTTATATTGAAATTAAACCACACCTTGATCTAGCATCGCATCGGCAACTTTTACAAAGCCAGCAACGTTTGCTCCTTTTACATAATCTACATAGCCATCTTCTGTAGTACCATACTGTACACAAGAAGCGTGAATGTCGTTCATGATTTGACGTAATTTAGCATCTACTTCTTCTCTGGTCCAGTTGAATCGCAATGAGTTTTGGCTCATTTCTAAACCGGAGGTTGCTACACCACCTGCATTTGACGCTTTTCCTGGCGCAAATAATATTTTAGCGGCTTGAAATGCTTCAATGGCTTCGGGAGTTGAAGGCATATTAGCACCTTCTGCAACACAAATACATCCATTAGCGATGAGTTGTTTTGCTTCGGCTCCATTTAATTCATTTTGAGTGGCACAAGGTAGCGCAACATCACAGGCCACAGACCATGGGCGTTCGCCTTTATTGAATGTAGCTGATGGATATTTTTCAGTATACTCGCTAATTCTACCGCGTCGTACGTTTTTAATTTCCATCACATGGGCTAGCTTTTCAGCATCTATCCCATCTGCATCGTATATGTATCCTGAAGAATCAGACATAGTCACCACTTTAGCACCCAATTGGGTGGCCTTTTCAGTGGCGTATTGGGCAACATTTCCAGATCCTGAAACTACCACTGTTTTTCCTTTAAAAGAATCTCCTTTGGTCTTTAACATGTTTTCAGCAAAATATACATCACCGTATCCCGTTGCTTCCGGACGGATTAAAGATCCACCCCACGATTGGCCTTTACCGGTCAAAACTCCAGTAAATTCGTTACGGAGTTTTTTGTACTGTCCAAACATAAACCCAATCTCTCTTCCTCCAACACCAATATCCCCAGCAGGAACATCGGTATTAGCACCAATATGACGAAATAATTCCGACATAAAGGCTTGGCAAAAACGCATGACTTCTACGTCAGATTTACCTTTAGGGTCAAAATCTGAACCTCCTTTTCCACCCCCCATAGGTAAGGTAGTTAGTGAGTTTTTAAAGACTTGTTCAAAGCCTAAGAATTTTAAGATGCTTAAATTTACAGAGGGGTGAAAACGCAAGCCACCTTTATAGGGGCCAATTGCTGAATTAAATTCAACGCGGTACGCTCTGTTGACTTGGGTGTTACCTTGGTCATCAACCCATGGAACCCGAAATAAAATGGTGCGTTCAGGCTCAACCATTCGTTCAAGTAACATCTTGTTTTGATACTTTTTATTTTTTTCAATAAAGGGGATAACTGTTTCCGCCACTTCGTGAACAGCTTGAAGAAATTCTGGTTCATGATTATCGCGAGATTTCACGTAATCCATAAACGCATTAATTTTAGATTCCATAAATTATACTGTTATATTATAAAATAAATTGAGTTTTGTTGCGACAAAAGTACTTAAAATTGTATAATCTTAAATTTTTGGCACTATTTATTTTTGTTGTTTTAGTTTTAAACGAACAGATTCTGAAATTGTTATCAAAATTGCCATTTCTTTGATGGTGAGGGGGGTGACAATCGAAGAAAAAACGTAAATTTGCCGTCTAAGTGAAAAACATGTTAGAAAAGGTAAACGAATTAATACGGGAAGCTGCTAATTTTTCGGCAGATAACGCGGCAGATATTGAAGCTTTTAGAATTAAATTTTTAGGGAGTAAAGGGGTGATAAAAGGCCTCTTTGTTGATTTTAAAAATGTGGCGCCAGATCAGAAAAAAGAATTTGGTCAAACCCTCAATACCCTAAAAAAAACAGCCGAGGAAAAGGTAGCTAACTTAACGGATGCGCTGGCAAGTAAGGGAGATGAAAAGAAAAAATACGGTGATTTAACGCGTCCTGCGGAGGCCATACAACTTGGTGCGAGGCATCCCATATCTTTGGTAAAAAACAAGATTGCAGAGGTGTTTGGACGTATTGGGTTTACCATATCGGAAGGGCCCGAAATTGAGGATGATTGGCATAATTTTACCGCTTTGAATTTGCCAGAACACCATCCTGCGCGTGATATGCAGGATACTTTTTTTGTGGAGCAGAATCCCGACATGCTTTTGCGTACGCATACTTCGTCGGTGCAGATCAGGTATATGGAGAACAACCAGCCACCTATTCGAACTATTTCGCCGGGAAGGGTATTTAGAAATGAAGATATTTCAGCCCGTTCACATTGTATTTTTCACCAAGTGGAAGGTTTGTATATTGATACGGATGTGTCATTTGCCGACTTAAAACAAACCTTAATTTACTTTACCAAAGAGATGTTTGGGAAGTCAAAAATAAGATTGCGGCCTTCGTATTTTCCATTTACGGAACCAAGTGCCGAGGTGGATATATATTGGGGCTTAAAAACTGAAACGGATTATCGTATTACCAAAGGAACGGGATGGCTAGAGATTATGGGCTGTGGAATGGTTGATCCAAATGTATTGCGAAATACAAATATAGATCCAGAGAAATATAGCGGTTTTGCTTTTGGAATGGGAATAGAACGTATTGCCATGCTGTTATATCAAATTCCAGATATTAGAATGCTTTTTGAAAATGATACGCGATTTTTAGAACAATTTAAATCGGTTATTTAGCATGAGTCTTCAAAAATATTTGGTCAAAAAAAAATATAACTTTATAAAGCTAAAACGCACTAGTTCAAATCATTTTGAAATTAAAGCCAAGGTGAACGGGGTTAAAGGTCGCTTTATTTTAGATACTGGGGCGTCTAATTCCTGTATGGGGGTAGCGGAAGTTGAAAAATTTAACTTACAGCCAGAAGTGTCTGATCAAAAAGCGGCTGGGGCAGGATCTACTGAAATTGAAACGCAAATTGCGCAGAGCAATACCGTTAAAATTGGAAAATTTACCCTCAAAAAAGTACCGATGGTATTACTTGACTTAACACATATTAATACGGCCTTAAAAATGCAAGATTCAAAAGAAGTCCACGGAATTATTGGCGCCGATTTATTGACCAAAGCGAAAGCTGTAATTGACTATAATAAGAAAAAACTTTACCTTTTAAAATAATGAGTGCTGCCGACCAACGATATAAACTCAGAGGAGTCTCTGCTGCTAAAGAAGATGTTCATAAAGCTATAGAAAATATAGATAAAGGGTTGTTTCCAAAGGCCTTTTGTAAAATTGTTCCTGATTATTTAACCCAAGATGAAGAATACTGCCTTGTGATGCATGCTGATGGTGCTGGAACAAAATCTTCCTTGGCCTATATGTATTGGAAAGAGACAGGAGATTTGTCGGTATGGAAAGGGATTGCCCAAGACGCATTGATTATGAATATTGATGACTTACTTTGTGTAGGGGCTATTGATAATATTATGCTATCTTCTACCATTGGTCGGAACAAAAATTTAATTCCCGGAGAAGTCTTGTCGGCATTAATAAATGGGAGTGAAGAAATATTAAAAGATTTAAACGAGTTTGGCGTAACGATCCACTCTACAGGAGGAGAAACGGCTGATGTTGGCGATTTGGTTCGTACCATCATTGTTGATTCTACGGTGACGGCTAGAATGAAACGATCGGATGTAATTGACAACGCAAATATTCGTCCAGGTGACGTAATCGTTGGCTTGGCATCGTTCGGACAAGCCACCTATGAAAGCCAATATAATGGAGGAATGGGGTCTAATGGTCTCACTTCGGCTCGGCATGATGTATTTGATAAATACTTAGCCCAAAAGTATCCTGAGAGTTACGACAATGCAGTTCCCGAGGAATTAGTGTATTCAGGTAAGGTGAAATTAACCGATGCGGTAGAGGGGTCTCCTTTAGATGCCGGTAAATTAGTGCTTTCACCAACCAGAACGTATGCCCCAATTATAAAAGCCATGTTAGATCAACATCGCAATGCTATCCATGGCATGGTGCATTGTAGTGGAGGAGCGCAAACTAAAATTTTACACTTCGTAGATAAGCTACATATTATTAAGGACAATCTCTTTGAGGTGCCGCCATTATTTACCTTAATCCAAGCCCAATCTAATACCGACTGGAAGGAGATGTATCAGGTATTTAATTGTGGGCATCGGATGGAGTTGTATGTGCCTGAAGCTGTTGCCGATCATTTGATAGCGATTTCAAAATCCTTTGGGGTAGCAGCGCAAATTGTGGGTAGAGTTGAGGCATCACCTACAAAAAAACTGACCATATCAAGTACCTATGGTACCTTTGAATATGCGTAAATTTTAATTAGGTACTCATAAAATCAACTTCTTTTTTTTACCAATTGGCCCTGATAATCGCGTTGTTAATTATGCGCGAGCTAAATGAACCACGGTTAAAAGGAACGGTAGAGGGGCGCTAACTGCTACAAGCGTTTTTCTACACGCATGCTAAAATTGTCAAGGTTTTTTTGCCGATAGCGAGATAAAATTCTTAATTTTAGCTGAATTATTCGCGTTTTAAGCCATCAATTAGCCCATGAAAAAAAGACTCCTTATCCTATTAGCCCTTGTGGTTATTAGTTCTTCTTGTGAACAACAAAAATTAAAAGTACTCGTATTTTCAAAAACAGTCGAATTTAGGCATGGGTCAATTAATGTGGGTAAATCCACCCTTATGCAACTTGGATTGACACATGGTTTTGAAGTTGATACGACCGAAAATGCAGCCCGTTTTACCGAAGAGAATTTAAAGAAGTATGCGGCAGTAGTCTTTTTAAACACCACTGGGGATGTGTTAAATTCGGTCCAACAATCACATTTTGAGCGCTATATACAAGCAGGTGGGGGTTTTGTAGGTGTACATGCAGCAACCGATACTGAATACGATTGGCCGTGGTATGCCAAATTGGTTGGGGCCAATTTTGTAGTGCATCCTAAAATTCAAGAAGCCAATTTACAGGTGCTAAATCAAACCCACCCGGCCACGAAACATCTTCCCGAAATATGGAGGCGGAAAGATGAGTGGTATAACTTTACAAAAATCAATCCCGCTATTGAAGTACTGATTAACTTAGATGAATCGTCGTATGAAGGTGGGCAGAATGGTGAAAATCATCCCATTAGTTGGATTCAAAACTACGATGGGGGGAGGGTGTTTTATACCGGATTAGGGCACATCGATGAAGCCTATGCAGATACCGATTTTCAACAACATTTACTTGGAGGGCTGCAGTATGCAATGGGCGATGGTGTACTTGACTATGGAAAAGCAACAACAGAAGCCTTACCCGAAGAAAACCGCTTTGTTAAAACAATTCTTGATTTTAACTTAGACGAACCGATGGAACTTGATGAACTACCGGGCAAAGGAATCTTATTTGCTGAGCGAAGAGGAAATTTAAAATTATATGATTTTGATTTTGGAAAATCCATCGCCATAGGTAAACTTGATGTGTTTTATGGTAATGAAGATGGGCTCTTAGGTATAGCTGTTGATCCTAATTATGAAAAGAATCATTGGATTTATGTATTTTATTCCCCTCAAGGCGAAATACCAAAACAACAGGTATCTAGGTTTACCTTAACCGACGATACCCTTGACTTACGTTCTGAAAAAATACTGATAACCATTCCTACTATCCGAGAATGTTGTCATAGTGGAGGTGCCTTAGAATTTGGTCCAGACGGCCATTTATTTATTGCCACGGGTGATAATACCAATCCGTTTGAATCGGCTGGATTTGCACCTATTGACGAACGACCTAATCGCGCTTTATGGGATGCGCAAAAATCAGCCGCGAACACCAATGATTTGCGGGGTAAAATACTGCGAATAAAACCGGAAGATGACGGAACATATAGTATTCCCGAAGGAAATTTATTCCCTAAAGGCACACCAAAAACACGCCCTGAAATTTATATCATGGGCTTGAGAAATCCATTTCGCTTTTCAATTGATTCAAAAACTAAATTCGTGTATTGGGGTGATGTTGGCCCGGATGCCGGTAAAGGAAGAGAAAATCGTGGACCCAAAGGGATGGGAGAATTTAACCAAGCCCGACAAGCCGGATTTTGGGGCTGGCCCTATACACGAGGAAATAATCAAGCGTATAATGATTTTGATTTTAGTACCAATACATCTGGTAAAAAGTTTGATCCCGCTAATCTCATAAACAATTCTCCTCATAATACGGGGATGGAGCATCTGCCTCCGGCACAGGAGTCACAACTGTGGTATTCTTACGATGAATCGGAAGAGTTTCCTTGGCTGGGAACTGGCGGAGTTAATCCAATGGCTGGGCCAGTATTTCACAAAGCTGATTACCCTAAGGCTACGCGTACTTTTCCTACGTATTTTGAGAACAAGTTGTTGGTTTATGAGTGGATGAGAGATTGGATTTATGTAGTGACCTTAGATGATGATTATAATTATGTTACGGCAGAACCATTTATGCCACATACCGAATTTTCACATCCTATGGATATGATTTTTGGAAGTGATGGGGCCTTATATCTCTTAGAATATGGTCAATCTTGGAATACGCGAAATTTAGATGCGCGTTTAAGTCAAATTACATATGTGTCGGGCAATAGAAGTCCAATTGCGCGCGCAGCGGCAGATAAAATTATTGGGGCAACCCCACTAACCGTCCAGTTTACAGCAGCATCTTCCGAAGATTATGACGATGATGCACTCACCTATGAATGGTCATTTAATGATCAAGTACAATCAACAGAAATGGCGCCGAGTTTTACCTTTGATGAGGTAGGAACCTATGCAGTACGTTTAAGGGTTACCGATAGTAAAGGAGCGTCAAGCGAATCTACAGTGCAAATAAAAGCGGGTAATGATGCTCCTAAAGTAAATATCACCCTAAAAAACCCAATTGAATATTACCGCGAGGGAAAATCGTTCTCCTATGAAATTTCCGTAACTGATGCACAAGACGGGAGTACAACACAAGGTGATATTGCTGCAGAGGATGTTCAGGTTAAATTTACCTTCATTCCGGAAGGTCAAGACCGCGTGCAGCAAACCCAAGGCCATTTAGCACATATAGACGCGCCAGGGAAAATTTTAATAGATGGGGCCGATTGTAAGGCTTGTCATGCTATTGATAAAAAAGTGAATGGCCCAAGTTATCAAGATATTGCAACTAAATACAATGCAAACGATATGGACTATTTGAGTAAAAAAATTCTTGAAGGAGGTTCTGGGGTATGGGGCGAGGCTATGATGGCACCACACCCAACCTTAAGCGATGTGGATGCGAGAAAAATAGTCGATTATATCTTGTCGTTAAAACAAAATGAAGACCTTAAAAAATCTTCGCTTGGTATGACAGGCGTGTTGCGTTTTGATCAACATAAACCCAATCAGCAAGGGGTATATGTGTTAGCGGCTACCTATAAAGATAGCGGAACGAAAGGCTTAGAAAATGCAGAAATTTCTACCACTGCCGAATACGTGTTTAACTCACCTAGAATGAATGCACAACAAGGAAATAGAATAAATCGTGGCGCTGGAAATTGGGAGGCGGAAGGATTGGACTTGGTGGGATCACTAAAAAATGGATCCTATTTAATGTTTGAAGAGTTGCCCTTAGCATCGCTGTCATCTATAGATTTGAACGTCTTTTATATTGCTAATTACAACTATGGCGGGAGCGTTGAATTCCGTGAAGGTAGCCCAACAGGTCCACTACTTGGTTCAACAACCTTAGGCTACTTTCACCAAACAAAAAGTACCCGTAAGACCCATAAAATAAATATTGACACTACGCTTGAGCAAGGAGCGCTTTATGTGGTCTTTACAAATAAAAAGGATAAAGATCAATTTATCGCAAATGCACATGAACTCATCTTACACTTTAAGTAGTTGGATGGTACATGGGACATAGGAAGATTTTTTTTTAAAGATTATAGTTAAACGATGTAACTTTTAGTAGACCTAAACTACTAATAAATCAAACCAACCTTATGATTTTACGTTTTGCAAATTTAGAATGGAAGCAATTTTTCAGGTCTTCCTATTGGCAAAAAAGTGTGGCCTTAAATGTATTTATGGTCATTTTTGCGCTGTATTTTATACTGATATTTTTAGGTTTAGGCTTGGGCTTATATCCCTTATTAAAAGAAATCTATCCTGAAAATGATCCCTTTGTTATGGTGAATAGGTTTTTGTTCTTTTGGATTTTAGCCGATATGGCAATGCGGTTTTTCTTGCAAAAACTTCCGGTAATGAATATCAAGCCCTTGCTCATACTTCCACTAAAGACCTCAAAAATATTACATTATGTGCTGCGTAAATCAGCAGTGTCGTTTTTTAATTTCTTACCGTTATTCACGGCCATTCCTTTTGGCATCATGCTGTTAGTAAAGGGGTATGACGTACTGCAAGTAGGCACGTGGGTAGTATTGATTGTGGTGATAACACTTATTACGAATTACTTAAATTTTATAATAGAGAGTTTATCATCTAAAACGGAATTGTCATTTTTGCCGATCATTGCCTTGGTTTCAGGCTTATTTGCCCTGAATTATTTTAATATTATTTCGTTTGAAGGTTTAGTAGAAAGTGGGGTCAATGCCGTGATTGAACAGCCGTTATATCTTTTGGTTCCGATAGCACTTTTGGTTGGACTTTACCGTATTAATTACGCGAGTTTAAAAGAGAATCTCTACATAGACCAATCCTTAAAAAACAAAACCAAAGAAGCGACCACCACTGATTTAAAATGGACGCGACGTTTTGGGTCTGTGGCACCGTTTTTACAATTAGATTTGAAATTGATATGGCGTAATAAGCGTCCGCGCTCAACTGTTTTTATTTTAATCATGGGCTTGCTCTACGGGTTGATTTTTTATCCTAACCCGCAGTACCAAGATATGCAATGGCTTTATGTCTTTGTAGGGATTTTTGTGACAGGAATATTCATGATTAATTTTGGGCAGTTTATTCCAGCTTGGGATAGTGGGTATTACAAGCTGTTAATGAGCCAAAATATTAAGTATAAAGAATACCTTACGTCAAAATATATCTTGATGCAAATGAGTGCTGTTATTATGTTTGTCTTGAGTATTCCTTATGTGTACTTTGGATGGGATATTCTACTGATTCACTTTGCCGCAATGATTTTTAATATTGGAGTAAACTCTCATATTTTATTGCTAGGAGGGTCATTTAATCGTAAAAGAATTGATTTAAATCAGCGAGCCGCTTTTAACTATCAAGGTACGGGTGCGGTGCAATGGATTATTGGATTTCCATTATTGCTCTTGCCGATGCTCTTTTTCTATGTTCCTTATCATTATTTGGGATTTGAAGCAGGGATTGCAACAGTGATTATTTTAGGAATATTAGGCGTTGTTTTTCATCAAAAGATTATGCAACTGATTACAGCAAAATATATCGATAGTAAATATGCCATGATTGATGCCTTTGAACAAACAAATTAATTGAGACAACCATAACCACCACAACAACAATAGACAGATGATACAAGTAAATGACCTCAGTAAACGATATGGACAAACCACGGTGTTACATATGCCAAACTTACACATTCCTAAAGGACAAACCTTTGGCCTGGTTGGAAATAATGGTGCGGGAAAAACAACTTTTTTTAATCTCTTACTCGACTTAATTAAACCAACAACGGGCCATATTGAGATAGAAGGCATTCAGGTTAATAAAAGCGAAGCTTGGAAACCATTAACGGCAGCATTTATTGATGAAACCTTTTTAATAGGATACCTAACTCCAGAGGAGTATTTTTATTTTATTGGTGAACTTAGGGGGATTAATAAAGCAGATGTAGATACGTTTGTGGCTCAGTTTGAAGAACTTTTTAATGGAGAGATTTTAGGCAAGAAAAAATACCTTCGTGATTTGTCTAAGGGGAATCAAAAGAAGGCAGGAATTGTTGCAGCAATGCTTGGTAATCCAGAATTGATTATCTTGGATGAACCCTTTGCAAATCTCGATCCTACGACCCAAATCCGACTTAAAAAATTACTCAAAACCCTCACTGAAAACATGAATGCTACCGTCTTAATTTCAAGTCATGATTTAGGGCATGTTACTGAAGTATGTGAACGCATTGTAGTCTTAGAAAAAGGAGAAGTCATCAAAGATTTAGCCACTTCGGCTGAAACCTTAAAAGAATTAGAGCATCATTTTTCAGTATAAAAGTGATGTTGACTGTTGTGTAACAGGAGTTGAAACGCAAATAACAAATCTCAACCTACAAATAACAAATAAATCACAAGATTCAAAAATCAATTTTCAAACGGAAATATCGCTACATAGTTGTTTGATCTTTGGTGCTTGTTATTTGATCTTTGGTACTTGTTATTTGTAATTTACTTGATCTTTGATACTTGTTATTTGTAATTTACTTGATCTTTGGTACTTGTTATTTGTAATTTACTTGATCTTTGATACTTGTTATTTGTAATTTACTTGATCTTTGATACTTGTTATTTGTAATTTACTTGATCTTTGGTACTTGTTATTTGTAATTTACTTGATCTTTGGTACTTGTTATTTGTAATTTACTTGATCTTTCGTACTTGTTATTTGTAATTTATTTGATCTTTGGTACTTGTTATTTGCAATTTATTTGATCTTTGGTACTTGTTATTTGTAATTTATTTGATCTTTGGTACTTGTTATTTGTAATTTATTTGATCTTTGGTACTTGTTATTTGAGATTTATTTGATCTTTGGTACTTGTTATTTGTAATTTACTTGATCTTTGGTACTTGTTATTTGTAATTTATTTGATCTTTGGTACTTGTTATTTGTAATTTACTTGATCTTTGGTACTTGTTATTTGTAATTTACTTGATCTTTGGTACTTGTTATTTGTAATTTACTTGATCTTTGGTACTTGTTATTTGTAATTTACTTGATCTTTGATACTTGTTATTTGTAATTTATTTGATCTTTGGTACTTGTTATTTGTAATTTACTTGATCTTTGGTACTTGTTATTTAGTGTTTAATTCTACACGTTGAATTCCCTATTTCTTCTCCCAAACATTATCACTTTTGTCTTTATCAGGAAATCTTCCGTGAGGGTCTAGGGTGATTTTTTTAATCGCTCTTCCTCCAAGATTTACTTTTACCGTTTCATCTCTATAGCCATCAAACCAAACGTCAACGGGCCAAGTCATAATTACCGTATTTTTATCTACAATTTGCAGCTGGGAATTATTCTTAAGGGCTGGACCATTTTCAAGTTCTATTTGTAACACAATTGGGGAAGGCATTTCTCCAGCTTGGTGTATGGTTATTGCGGTTTCGTTGCCATTGGTTTTAACTTCGGAGATGGAGCCGTTTACCGCTTCGGTTGTCCATAACCAATAGTACCAAAACCATCCGAGGTCTTGACCGAGTTCTTTATTCATAAAAAAGATATAATCCCACGGTGAAGGATGTTTAAAAGACCAGACTGCCGTATATTTTTTCATGGCTTTAATGACGGCGTCATCACCAACTACGCCACCAAGCATAGACAGCATGAGCGGGGTTTTTCGGTACGTTTGATATCCATACCCACTACCTGCGTAATTGGCACTCCACATCAAGGTTGCTTCATCTTCACTACCACTCATAAAACCATACGATTGACCTAATCCATCTAGTCGTGGTTCTGTATTGTTTTTGTCTGCAGCAGAAAGGATGTTCATATACTGATTAAAGCCTTCATCCATCCAGCCATAGCGAGTTTCGTTGGTGCCTACCATCATGGGCCACCACTGATGTGCCGTTTCGTGATCTGCTGCTCCGCGGTTAGAATTAATTACCATGGGATATTCCATTCCGGCGCTAGGACCATCTTGTAGTGTCATTTGTGGAAAAGGGTAGGGTGCCCATAGTTTTGAGTAAAACTCAAGTGCATGCGCAGTTACTTCTGCAGCGCCTTCAAAAAATTTAGCGCGCTCAGGTAAGTAAAACATATAAATAGGGACTTTTCCTTTACCTGGGATGGTTGCACGATTGGCTTCCCAAATAAAATCGGCTGAAGTTGCCCAAGCAAAGTCATTTACTTTATCAGCTTTATAATGCCATATTAAATCAGGAGTTTGAGGGGTGGCTTTGCCTGGTCCTCGTTCATCTTCTCCTACGATGGTCATATTACCCGTACCGTCTAAAACTTTTGACAATCGCTCTAATGGCGTAGCGGTTAAAACCTCTTCGGGGTTTTGCAAAACACCCGTACCGCTCACAAGCCAACCACCAGGAACATTTATTTTTACATCAAAGGTTCCAAAATTGTTAAAGAATTCGGCAGGACCTAAGTATATATCTCGCTGCCATCCGCGTAAGTCGTCATATTTTGCCAAACGAGGATACCATTGTGTAGGTTGGTATAAACGGTTCTGCCAGCGCTGGGTCATACGATGCCCTGACCCCTGTTCACCCCCAGGTAATTTAGTGTGCCACTCAATTTCAATTTTAGCTGAAGTTCCTGCTTTTATAGCATTGGCAAGATTGATGGTTGCCACGGTTCTGTCTAAGCCAGAAACAGAATTTGTTGCCTCTGTACCTCTTCGTCTAAAGGATCTTCTGGCATAAAGATCAATTTTTTCCCCGTTAACCACAAGTTTGGTTATAACCATTCCTTCGGTAACTTCAGCTGGGATAGAAGTACCTTGGGGAACATTTGGGCGAAAGATGTTGTGGTCTAAACGTAATACGATGCTGTTTAGGTCGTCGGGGCTATTGTTGTGCATGGTGATAGTTTCACTGCCTGACAGTTCAGAAGTACCCGGATTTAAACTAACATTAATATCGTAATCAGCCTCAAGCTGCCAATAATTTTTACCCGGCGTACCGGTAAAATCCCTCGTGCCTGCCTGCATTGCTTTTTGAATAGAATTGGTTAAAGGCACATTTTGACGAATTGCTCTAGTAGTGGTGTACTGTGGATTATTTTGGGCGGTTATTGAAGAAAAGGGGGTGCAAATCAAAAGTAAAATGAACAGTCGAAATAGACGCATGATAGAAGTTTTTTTAGTAAGTGATTGGTAGTGTGTAAAGTTAATGGAAAAAATGAATTGAAAATGCGATTTTTAAAATAAAATAGCAGGAGGTACGTGCAACGTTATGCACTGTCTTGAAAAGAAACCATTAAACCGGAATGGGTATTGGGTTGTAGCGGTACCTAAAGGAGCCTATTTGCGGTTTTTTCGTAAAATGTTTGCGGGAAAACCGCAACAACTTTTAAATTTTTGATTGTAATTTTGAAATATAACCTAAACATATTTTCTAGATCGTTGGTGTTGGTGGGTATTCAAGTGAGTCAAAGAAAACTGAATCCACAAGGTGATGATGAAAATAGCGAGCACAAAATTAATTGTATGAAACCTTCTGTAAAAACCTTATTAAGTGAACAATCGAAGAGTGCCTATGCGCATGTGCCTAAAGACTTATTAAATTTACATGCCAAAGTTCAAAAATTTAAACGGCAGCAACAGGCGCAATCCATTGCGGATATAGAAGAGACCTTAACAACCTACCATGAGTATTGTACCATTCTTCAAACGGTGCATACCTATCCGCCAGTACATGTAAATTGGGAGCAAATAAGTCAATGCAAACAACCAGAAGAACCGACAGAGAAGCACTATAATGAAGAAAAGGCCAAAGCGCGATTAGCTAATTATAAGCCAACAGTGTACGATAAGTTATTTGGAACCCCTCAAAAGGAAATTAATAGATTAGAAAATTATATTGATCAAGCCCGTTTTAAAGATGTGGTAGAAAATCAACGTAAGAAGCAACAGTATGAGGAGGAGTTAAATACCTGGTTGGCCTTAAAACAATTGTGTACGGGGTTTGAGCAAGGCGAATTAAAAGCGCATAAAGACGCGCTTCATTTTTTTAATCCTTTTGCTCTAGTAGAAGCCTTGGGAGCCCAGGTTGGTTTTCATTTAGATGGGGACAAAATTGATTTTGATGTATATATCAATCCGGAAACTACCATTCCAGATTATGAATTTAATAAAGTGTCAAATGCGGCTTTGTTAAAATGTAAATTATCTAAAAAGGCCTTTAACACCTATTTAAAAAATCATATTTGTTCTGTGGCACTCAAGATTGCCAGAGAAACGAGTGATTTGATCCCCGTTCAACAAATTCGTACAAATATTTATTTTAAAACCGTAGACGAATTACAACAAACCAATTGTGAACGTGTGATGTCTATTCTATTTACCGCCGATAAATTAGCGGAGTTAGATTATGAACACAGTAACCTCAATGCGTTGTTAATTGAATTTAGACGTGAATTACATTTCAATACATACCAAGGGTTTGAGCCTGTTTTAAAGGTAAACTTTGCAGATGAATTCCCTAATTTTTTAACGCGGGTAAATTAGGTAAAAAAGAAATATTATCGTTAAACTATACTTTTAATACCGCTTTTCATCATTCTCGATCATGTGTATTGCGTGAAGAAGTATAGTTTTTTATTTAACTAGCTTGGTGAAAACATCATATATGTTAAGTAATGGACTCAATTACTAGGGGGAAGATTTGTGTTTTTTTAATTTTGACAAAAGGCGCTATTTTTGAGTGATCGCTACTTGCAACTCTGTTGGAACTTATAATGTAATTCATTTTTATATACTCATCGAGTTTTTAATAATCTACCCAAAGAGGAAAACTCAATGAACCTTTCTATTATTTTTGATTCTACATGGTGTTATAGTATTAGTTACGCAATGTGAACAAGAAGATGTTAATTTAGACTATGCGCAAGAATATATAATACCAACGGCTAATGCATCCATGCAGTCATTTTTTGAATACGATGATTCATTTTTTGTGAAAAGAGCGAATAAAATGTCATCAAAATTTAAAGGGTCAAAAGGACATCCTGTTAATTTTAAAAAATTATAACTTTTTTATAAATACCGGTTGAGGTTAAGCGCAATAGAATTAAAACACATGTAGCTACCATTACGAAAAAGGGTAAGATAGAATCTCACTATACCACCTTGGTATATGATTTAAAAAAAATAGCAGGAAGAGGCATTTAGTGGGCAAATTTTATTGCATAATAAAAAAGGTAAACTGCTAAAATTGTCCGTCCTATGGAAAAATCAAACAAGACTACCATGCTCCTCAACATGAGAAAAGATTGATTGCTTCATCCTTATTATGGCTAAATTTATGAGGTAAATCAAGTACTTGACAACGAAAACATTTGATTTATGTGGTCCTGCTATCCCATCACTCCCAAAACAAGATAAAGCATAGCTGTTATAACCCCACCAATGAGGGCGTACGGCAGCTGTGTCCTGACATGATCAATATGATCAGAGGCCGAGGCCATAGACGAAATAATAGAGGTGTCTGAAATGGGAGAACAATGATCGCCAAAAATTCCACCCCCAAGACTCGCTGCCACCACTAAGGTGACATCCGCCTGATGTACTTCGGCCATTGGAATGGCGATGGCCAACATAATGGCAAAAGTTCCCCAAGAGGTTCCTGTACTAAAGGCAATAAACGAACTGATTAAAAAGACCACCGCAGGTAAAAAAGCTGGAGACAACCAAGCTTTAGACCATTCGGCCACAAAAACTCCGGTACCTAAGGCTTTACAGGCATCACCAATAGCAAAGGCCAACATCATTAATAAGGCAAGTGGCATGAGTTCACTAATTCCTTTCAGAATTAAATTAACCATTTCCTTGCTGCGCATCAAGCCTTGACTTCGATATAAAACCATAGCCACTAATAGTGATGACGTTACGGCATACAGTACGGAGGAAGAACCCGAACCGGCCCCTAGGGCTTGCACAAAATGATCCCATCCTGAACTGTATTCGGTCACATTATTCCATCCGGTATAGGCCAGCCACACGGGCATCATTACCACCATAGTGAGTAACGGAATAATCATATTATAGGCTTTCGCCGGAATGCCTTCTTTGGCTGGATACGAGGTAACTGCCTCAGAAATCATCGGTTTTGCACCGTCTCGTAATAATTTGCCCGTAGTTCTGGTCCGTTTTTCGGCCGTAGCCATGGGACCAATGTCTTTTTTACTTAAAATAACCACCAAAACTAGGATTAATGCAATAAACGGATAAAAATTATACTTAATTGAAGACATCATCATGCCAAACGGATTCTCTATGCCTTGGGTTAATAAAAGTCCCATGATAAATGCGCCCCATGCATTAAATGGAATGATAATAGAAGAGGGTGCAGAGCTTGAATCGGCGATATAGGCTAATTTTTCTCGCGGTATTTTTAACTTGTCAAATACGGGTCTATAAATGGTACCTACCGTTAATGAACTGATACTGGTTTCAACAAATAAAGCCATTCCCGTAATAAAGGCTAAAAGTTGAACCACCACTCGACTGTAGCCCGCTTGTTTATTTTCAAAATAAAGGATGAGTTTGTTGAGTTTGTTGACAAAGCCTTCTACGCCGCGAGAATGCTGTATAAACAAGAGTAAAGCACCCACTAAGGCACTAAACATAATGGTTCTTGTATTACTTTCTGAGCGAAAAACGTTGACAAAGGCCTCAAGTGTTGCTAGGGTACCGTCTAAAAAATTCCAGCCGTTCATGATAATCCACGAAAACCAAATTCCCAATACCAGCGCTACGTATACCTGTCTGGTTTTTAACGCCAAAATAATAGCGATTATAGGGGGTAGAATTGATAAAAATCCGAAGTTTGCTGGGTCGCTCATAAAAGTATTGCTTGGGTAGGCCTAAATATATAAAAAGTATTACAAAGAACACAGGAGGTAAAATCTTTCTTAGATAAATTAAGATGGACCTCCTACTTCTGGGTATTTTTTTTAATATTGTGTAGGAAATTTGTGCCAAAAGCGAGTTTTCGTTATTTAAGGTAATCTATTATGGGGAATGTTAGTATAAAATGGGGAATAATTGGCGCTGGGAATATTGCAGGGAAATTTGCAAGTGATTTGGCCATGGTGGTCAACGCAGAATTGATTGCGGTAGCTTCTCGTTCTGCAGATAAGGCCGCATTATTTGCACAAAAATACGGAGCACAAAAAGCCTATGGTTCGTATGATGCGTTATTTTTAGACCCAGCAATTGATATCGTATATATTGCTACCCCACATAGTACGCATTGTGAATTAAGTGTAAAGGCTTTGCGCCTTCAGAAGCACGTACTTTGTGAAAAACCAATGGCCTTAAATGCAACCCAGGCGAAGCGAATAATTTCTACTGCAACGTCGGAAGGTAAATTTTTTATGGAAGCCTTGTGGACACGGTTTAACCCTTGTTTTATAGCCATAAAAAATAGTATTGCTCGGGGAGATTTAGGGGCAATTCGCTATATTAATGCCGATTTTTCGTTTAAAACAGACAAGCCCTTAGCGGGGAGGGTACTCAATCCTGAATTGGGCGGGGGTGCCTTACTTGATATTGGTATTTATCCCGCATTTTTGGCCTATGAAATTTTGGGACTGCCTCACGGAATTTTGGCGAGCTCTATTATGCATCCCGTTACCGGTGTGGATGTTCAAAGTTCAATGATTTTTACCTACCCCATGGCTCAGGCGGTGATGTATAGTGGTTTTGTATCTAAATCAGAAATGCGAGTGAGTATTAGTGGAACCAAAGGTCAAATTTATTTAGACGATAGTTGGCATGCTGCCGAAAGTTATGTGTTGGTGCAAGGCGATAATGTGGAGCATATTAAAATTCCACGTGCTGGCTTAGGCTATACACATGAAATTATGGAGTGTCATCGTTGTATTCAAAATGAAGAGATTGAAAGTGAGTTATGGTCTCATCAGCATAGTTTAGAACTAAGCGAACTTTTAGATCGAGTGCGTAGGCAGGCAGGCATCCGTTATCCGCAAGAAGGTAAAAGTTAATCTAACGGGCGTACCCAAATAGTACGGAAGCTCGGACGACTGCCGTCATTGTGATCTTGTAATTTGAGAGGCGCTTTGCCATGTGGTTCATCTTTGGGCCAACCAATATAGGCTACCGCACCTTCTAGTTCAAAATGATCGTGTACCAAAACGCCATTAAATAAAACGGTAATGGTACCTGCTTTGATTTTAATATCTCCCACCCATTCTGGAGCGTGAAATATGATGTCATAGGTATTCCATTCACCAGTAGGTACTGCTGGGTTTACGGCTGGAATAGCCTGCTTGTAAATGGAGCCAACTTGGCCATTGACATAGGTATCGTTGTTGTTATTATCAACAATTTGAACCTCATAGCGCTGTTGTATAAAGACGCCACTATTGGCTCTAGACTGACCTTCTCCCACAATTTCTGTGGGCGATTTCCATTCGAGGTGTAGCTGCATACTACCAAATTTCTGTTTGGTTTCAATATCCCCAGATCCACTTACCACTGTCATACTCCCATCGTTGTTAATTTGCCATTTCGCGGCTGTTGAATCTTGGGAGCGCTGCCACGCATCTAAATTGGTACCATCAAATAATACAATAGCATCTGAAGGGGCCTTGCCGGGGGTCGTGGTAACTCGAGGAGGTTTAGGTTCCCAAATCTCGGTGGCTTCTGGGGTAGTAGGCTCTACTAATTCCTCAACAGCATCCTCCGGATACGTAAGTTCATTGTCTGGCCATGCGCCACCCGATGGGGAAGAAACAGCGCAGCTAGAAAAACAGATAAGAAGGCAAAAGCTACCGAGAAAACGCATGTTTATAGGGGTTTAATTTTAATGTTTTTATACCATACTTTATCGCCGTGATCTTGTAATCCTATATAGCCGGTATGGTGGACACCAAAACTTGACCAGTCTTTAAATTTTGACTTCGCCACCATGGCATCCCATTGTTCTCCATGTAAGGGAAAAGAAACTACTTTTTTTCCATTTAACATGGCATATCCTTCATTTGTTTTATGATTGACATATATATAACAGGTATTCCATTCCCCCGCAGGTTTTACGAGTCCTGGAGTAGGCGAAACTAAATCGTACAAGGCGCCAGCCTGATGGCTGGTTCCGTTTTTAGCATCTGGATGTCTTTCATCATCAAGGACTTGAATTTCTAAGGCAGAAACGTAAATAGGTTGATCTTTACGCTCTTCTACACTCCAAAAAATACCACTATTCCCGCCTTCTGATATTTTCCAATCCACACTGAGCTCGAAGTCTGTATATTTTTCTTTCGTAATAATGTCATTAGGGCCTTTTTGGCCAGGTGTATAGGTTAAGTTTCCGTCTTCAATTGACCAGCCATTCGCCATGCTATCGCTACCGTATCCTCGCCATGCGTCCATAGAGGTTCCGTCAAAAAGGCTAATCCAGCCATCATCATTTTGCGCAGCATCTGTATTTTCTTGTTGCGCTTCACTAACGTTAGTTGTGGTCGATTCTTTGTTTTCTTTACACGAATATGCAAGGGTACAAAGCAGTAATAAAATCGAAAGTTTCTTCATGATATAGTTGTTTTAATCTTAGCTTGTTCTAAGCATCCGTCAAAGATACTAAAATAGCCTAGGTGGTGTTAAGGGTTAAATACCTAATATTTTTTTTAGTTTGGCCTTATCTATCGTAGCTCCAGCAAAGTCGTCAAAAGCTTTTTCTGTGGCTTCAATGATATGATTCTTTATAAAAACAGCTCCTTCGCGAGCACCTTGTTCAGGAGATTTGATACAGCATTCCCATTCCATTACCGCCCAAACATCACATCCGTATTGCGTTAATTTTGAGAAAATTGAGGCGAAATCTATTTGTCCGTCACCCAGGGAACGATACCTACCGGCTCGGTTTGCCCAATCGTTATAACCGCCAAATGCCCCTTTTTTACCAGTGGGGTTAAATTCTGAATCCTTCACGTGAAAAGATTTAATAAATTCGTGATAATGATCAATATACGCAAGGTAGTCTAGTTGTTGAAGCACAAAGTGTGATGGGTCATATAAAATGTTAACCCGTTTATGATTACCCGTTGCAGCTAAAAATCGCTCAAAGGTATCTCCATCGTGAAGGTCTTCTCCGGGGTGAATTTCATAGCAGACATCAACGTTATTTTCTTCAAATACATTGAGGATTGGGAGCCAACGTTTAGCTAATTCTTCAAAGCCCATTTCAACCAGACCAGGCGGACGTTGAGGCCAGGGATGCATGGTGTGCCAAAGCAAGGCTCCTGAGAAAGTGGCATGTGTTTTTAATCCCAAATGCTGACTTGCCTTAGCGGCATTTTTAACCGTATTAATAGCCCAGGCCGTACGGGCTTTGGGATTGTTTTTTACTTCATCTGGTGCGAAATTATCAAACATCAGGTCGTAGGCCGGGTGAACGGCAACTAATTGCCCTTGAAGATGGGTAGATAATTCGGTGATTTCTAATCCGTAACTTCGAACTTTACCGAGCAATTCTTGACAATAGGTTTTGCTCTCTGAGGCTAATTGTAAATCGATTAATCGCGATTCCCAGGTGGGAATTTGGATGCCTTTATAGCCGAGATCACTTGCCCATTGGCAAAGGCCTTCAAGCGAATTAAAGGGAGGCTTGTCATCCATAAATTGGGCGAGAAAAACGGCGGGTCCTTTTATTGTTTTCAATACGTAACTATTTTAAGAAGTTAATTTTGTCCATGCGCTATTGTTCTGACTACTCTTTACCACCGCATGTATAAACTGCACACCTCGAAGACCATCTTGCACCGTGGGAAAGTCAAAATCAACTGCTTTTCCCTCTTCCATGGCGTTAAATTGTAAGGCGAAATTTTTATAGACATTCGCAAAGGCCTCGAGATATCCTTCAGGGTGTCCTGATGGGATTCTTGATGCGGCTAAGGCTTCGGGATGTAACTTATTTCCGTTAGGGGTGTAGATGGTTTTGGGTTTGTCGTTCCATTGGGCGAGTAACCTGTTGGGCTGTTCTTGGTTCCAGATTAGACTTCCCTTTTCGCCATAAACACGAAAGGAGAGATTGTTTTCTTCACCGGCGGCAATCTGAGAAAAGGACATACTTCCTTTAGCGCCATTGGTAAAACGTAATAAGAGTTGCCCGTCATCATCTAACACCCTGTCTTTACCAAAGATACCGAGGTCTGCTGCAATTTCTTCAAGTTGTAATCCGGTGACATAGCTAATTAAATTTTCGGCGTGGGTTCCAATATCCCCTAGGGCGCCACCAACGCCTGATTTTTTAGGATCTATCCGCCATGAGGCTTGTTTTTGTCCTGTAGCTTCAATAGCGGTAGAAAGCCATCCTTGCAGGTAGTGTACATTTACTTTGCGAATTGCTCCAAGCTCACCATTGGCAATCATAGCACGGGCTTGTTTTACCATTGGGCTGCCAGGGTAGTTATGTGTTACCGCAAAAATGCGTCCCGTTTTTAGGCTAAGTAAGACCAAGGTTTCAGCCTCTTCTACGGTGAGGGTCATGGGTTTGTCACAGACAACGTGAAATCCGTTTTCTAAGGCCAGTTTGGCTGGTGCAAAATGCATGTGATTGGGCGTGACAATAGAGACAAAATCCATGCGTTCATGCGCCGGTAATTTTTTTTCTTCAACAATCATCTCTTCGTAGGTGCCATAACATCTTGAAGGAGGAAGAAATAAGGCTTCCCCTGAGGCTTTAGATTTTTCAATTGTACTGCTAAAGGCACCACACACCAAGTCAATCAGCCCGTCAATACCAGCGGCTTTTCGATGTACATCTCCAATAAAAGAACCGAGGCCACCCCCGATCATTCCCATTCGCAATTTTCTCATTCGTTATAATCTATTTTTTCGTTTTTAAAGAAGAAGGTAAAGAGTAAGAATACGGCAGCGGCAAAAAGAGCGGGGAATACCCAAATGTCTTGCCAACTATGCAACCCTTCTTCTATAATGTTTTTATCTACAATTTGTCCGGCAATCCAAAATCCAATTAACATTCCAACTCCATACGTGGCCAGGGTTATTAAGCCTTGTGCGGCACTTTTAATTTTTGGTCCTGCCTTTGAATCGGTATAAATTTGTCCCGAAACAAAAAAGAAGTCGTAACAGATACCGTGTAGGGCAATACCTACCACTAACATAAAGAATTGATCTCCTGCATCTCCAAAAGCAAAGAGGAGGTAGCGAATTACCCAGGCTAACATCCCTACCAGTATGGTCATTTTAAATCCATATTTCTTAAAGAAAAAAGGCAAGAGTAACATAAATAAAATTTCCGAAAGTTGTCCGCCAGAAGCCCATGCGGTGGAATTTTCAACTTTTAATTCGGTTAAAAAGGGACTGATGTTTTGATAATAAAAGGCCAAGGGGATACAAATGAGTACGGAGGATAGGAAGAAAATTAAAAAGTTTTTATCCTTCAGTAATTTTAGCGCATCTAAGCCTAAGATATCGGAGATACTTGCTTTTTCATTGCGATCTGCTTTGGGGGGTGTTTTGGGTAGGGTAAAGCTAAAGAGGCCTAAAATACCTGAAGCAACGGCCGTCATGAGAAAGGTGTTAGATAGAAATCCTTTTTCAATATTTTCGATAGCATCCCAATGAAATGCAAAGCTAATTAGCATTCCGGCTAGTACCCATCCAATGGTTCCCCATACGCGCACAAAGGGAAATTGTTTAGCTGGATCTGTCATTTGATTAAAAGAAACCGAATTAACCAGTGCCAAGGTGGGCATATAGGCAATCATATAGCCTAATACATAGGGATAGAAGACTGCAAATTCAGTAGTTTGAGCCATCATATACATAAGACCAGCACCAAGTAGATGTAAGACCCCTAAAATACGTTCTGCATTAAAATATCGATCGGCAATGAGACCAATAATAAATGGAGCAATGATGGCGCCCCATGATTGAGTAGAAAAGGCCATACCCGTTTCGGCCCCAGTAGCACTTAAATTATTTCCTAAAAAACTCCCTAGGGTTACGAACCATCCGCCCCAGATAAAGAATTCTAAGAACATCATAAACGAGAGTTGAGCTTGTATTTTTGGTTTCATTTGAATTAGTTTAAGGACGCAGCCGAAGTTAATAATAAGTTTTTAGTGGCGAGAATTCCTTCTTCTTCACTCAGGTCGTTCCCTTCGTATTCAACCCCAATAAACCCAGTGTAACCAGCATCTTTTACTATTTTCACAAGACGCGGATAATCTAATGTGGTTTCGTTACCTTCGGCATCGAATCCGTAGGATTTAGCACTGACTGCCTTGGCGTGTTTCATTAATGTTTCGGTTCCTTGGTAATAATCGTATAATTCTACACATGTTCCATTTTCTCGTTTAATACAAAAGTTGCCAAAGTCCGGTAGGGTACCACAATTGTCCATTTGAATGCGTTCCATTACGGTGGTTAAGTACTCAGCGTTAGACGAAAACCCTCCGTGATTTTCAACAATGACGTTGATTCCTTTGCTTTTTCCGTACCGGGCTAATTGTCCTAAGCCAAGCACAGAATTACTTATCCACGCTTCCTTTTCGGTGGCTCCATTTAAATTGACACGAATGGCATGGCATCCTAAATACGCTGCTGCATCTACCCATTTTTTATGGTTTTCAACGGCTTGGTTTCTCTGGTCTTCATCGCTATCGGCTAAATTGCCTTCGCTGTCGACCATGATGAGTACATTTTCAACACCAAATTCTTCGCTTTTTGCTTTTAGCTTAGGTAATAGTTCATCGAGGGTTAGGCCTGCTTCGGTGGTGTCTTTGAGGTATTTATTGTATAGATTGTTGACATACTCTATTCCTTGAAAGCCGTATTTTTTGGCTGTTTCCGCAAAATCCAAAGGGTCTAATTTTCCGCCGTAAATGGCTTTGTGTAAAGACCATTGCGCTAAGGATAATTTAAAAAATGCTTGGTCGGTTGATGTAGATTTTTCGGTGTTGGCTTGCGCCGATGCGTCTGCCTTTTCCTTACAATTTACCAAACTTAAGGTGAGAAGTAAGCAGAGAAAGGGCAGGATGTTTTTTAATTGCATAGTGTGTTGATTAAGGGTTTGAAATTAGTAATTATTTCAGACATACAAGGTGAAAATTAAAAAGGAAGTAGCATGAAATCCTCAAAATAAAAAATAAAAGTACAGTATTTTTTTTAATAATTTGATTACTTTTATCGAGTAAAATTCCCAATAACCTAATATTTTGGGAATATAAATTTTCTTTTCGTAAGCATTTTAAATTATTCATGAAAATACAAGAAAGATACGACGCAATTGTCATAGGATCTGGCATTAGCGGAGGATGGGCTGCTAAAGAGCTATGTGAAAACGGATTAAATACGCTGGTTTTAGAGCGTGGAAGGGATGTAAAACACATAGAGGATTATCCAACCATGTATGAAGATCCGTGGGATTTAAAATTGCGTGGTGGTTCTACCCCTGAAGAAAGATCCCGACAAGAAAAGCAAAGTAGAACAGGCTATACTACTGATCCAATGACGAAGCATTGGTTTGTTGATGATATTGATCACCCGTATAATGAAACCAAGCGATTTGATTGGATGCGCGGGTATCATGTTGGCGGACGTTCACTGGTATGGGGAAGACAAAGTTACCGCTTAAGTGATCTTGATTTTACCGCCAACCTACGCGACGGACATGGTGTAGATTGGCCCATTCGATATGCTGATATTGCTCCTTGGTATGATAAAGTAGAACAATTTATTGGGGTGAGTGGAGAGAAATTAGGGTTGCCCCAACTGCCTGATGGCATTTTTGAACCTCCTATGGAATTGAACTGTGTAGAGGAAGTGCTCAAATCATCATTAAACGAAAACTACGAGGATCGCGTATTGACTATTGGTCGTACCGCACATATTACTAGTGATAAAGAATTTGAAGGAAGGTCAACCTGTCAATACCGTAACAGGTGTATGCGTGGTTGTCCGTATGCAGGATATTTTAGCAGTAATTCATCAACCCTTCCGGCGGCAGCCAAAACGGGCAACTTTGCCTTACGTCCGAATTCTATTGTACATGAAATTGTTTATGATGATCAATTAAAAAAAGCAACCGGCGTAAAAATAATTGATACCGAATCAAAAGAAACGCTTTATTTTGAGGCAGACATTATCTTTTGTTGTGCCTCATCAATTGCCTCAGCTTCTATTTTACTTCAATCTAAATCAGATCGTTTTCCTAATGGTTTAGGAAATGATTCTGGAGAGTTGGGCCATAATATAATGGACCATCATTTAGGAGCGGGTGCTTCGGCTAAGGTAGACGGTTTTAGAGATAAATACTTTAAGGGAAGAAGACCGAACGGAATTTATATCCCGCGTTTTAGAAACCTAGGAGACGAAGCAACAGCAAAAAAAGAATTCGTACGTGGCTACGGATACCAAGGCGGAGCTGGACGAGGCGATATTAGTGAGTTTATTGCCGAAATGGGATATGGGGCTGAATTTAAAGAAAAGATTTTAGAGCCTGGAGGCTGGACCATAGGCTTAGGGGGATTTGGAGAATGCCTGCCAAATCACGACAATAAAATGACCCTCGATTATGAAAAATTAGATCAATGGGGCTTACCTACTGTAACCTTTGATGCTGAATGGAAAGAAAATGAACTGCGCATGCGAGAGGACATGAAAGCCCAAGCCAAAGAGATGTTAGAGAAGGCTGGGTTTAAAGACGTGTATACCTTTGATAATCGCGCTGCTC
>Ga0209344_10001331_pt1 | contig 32839 bp, 29 predicted proteins | sample Cruoilmetagenom6_FD_187293 | JGI IMG/M metagenome (GOLD analysis project Ga0209344, IMG submission 187293) | Oil polluted marine microbial communities from Coal Oil Point, Santa Barbara, California, USA - Santa Barbara Oil Seep Sample 6 (SPAdes)... | ecosystem: Environmental > Aquatic > Marine...
CTCTGAGTTTGTTTATGATCTGCTCTGCTGAATGTCGTTTCCGTGCCACGTTTGCCTGCCTTCCAAATACGCCCATTCTACGAGGATACTCGCATAAGAAATGGACTAGTTTTTGGGGGGCAGGTCACTGGAGGACTTCTGGTGATAATCTATGGTTGTGGATATGTAGCGGCGCAAATTATGGTTCGCAAAGTTAAGTAGCTTAGTAAGCTTTACTCTATAGTTAGAGTTTGTAGGCGTTTAGATCAGCAGATTTGGTTTTCTCAAATGTTTTAACTCGCATGGAATCAAAAACTTGATCATACGGCTCGTTTAACGATTACGATATGCTGCTGAATCCTTTACAGTCCAATCGTTGAACGCCGTCATTCCCATAGACGATCCACTCGATGTCAATTGCTCTAGCCATTTTCTGGCATGCATCCATCTCTCGTTCATCAAGGCAAGCAGATTGGCGATCACCATTTACGATGCGTCGAACTCCAACCTGGAGCAATCGTCGAAAGCAGGCCACGCAAGGAGTGCCAGTTACATATGCAGTGGCGCCTCGAAGATCACATCGAGCAAAGGCAACTGCGTTGTCTTCTGCATGAATAAACCAATCGTATTTGTTAGGACGGTCAAGCTGAACCAAATCATGAGGGAGGCCAGACACTGGGCCGTTGTACCCTGTGCTCAATACACGGCGCCCGGAATCGACAAGCACGCAGCCGTGTTTTGTATTTGGGTCAGGAGACCTTCTGCTTATTTGTTCTGCTAGATCAAGGAAGTATTGATCCCAGTCAGGGCGTTGGTCCGAATTTGGCTGGATTGCAGTCGGCGTAGTCATTGTTGCTCAGTGTGCTTCAGCTTTAAGGTTAGGATGCTTGGTCGAGAAGCTCTTCTTCACTCTCTGGCTTTGGTGTCAAGCTGGAAGAGTTCAGATCCACTCATTGATTATATCCGCCGATTGTTTGTATTATCAAAATAGATATTCAATCACTCAAACAGATTCTGTGTGGCGTTGAAGTCGTTGTCTATATTGCTCATTGCTTTAGAGTTGCTCGGTCCCAGTCTAATTCGAATTTTGCAAGGTATTTCCGTAGACGATCTGAATCGTTTGTGGATGAGCGTCGGACGCGTGATACAGCGAATAGCTTTCGCCCTGCGTCAGAAAGCGAGCTCGATTTTCTGCACACATTTAGCACGTGATCTAGTTGAACTTGATCAAATAGATCAATCCCTGCAATCTGTTCACGAGTGAGTACTTCTGTGATTATTTCATTGTCACTTGAATCGCGTGGGTTCTTCCATAAATTGCAAAGTCGATTTGTCTCCTCTTCAACTGTATCAACGGTAATGCGTCCGCCTGGAGCGAGGGTCGTCATCCGGGTAAGAGCAGCATTCAAGTCTCTGAAATTCCCCGGCCAGGTTGCTTCTTGCGAAGTTGCAAAATTTAAAAAGTGACGAAGAGATTCTTTGCTGAATCTCGCGAAATGATTTCGGTTTTGGGACAGTCGCTCGAGCTCGTATTCGATATTGGGTTCAATGTCTTCTGGGCGATCACGGAGTGCCGGGAGTTCGAATGTCCAAAGATTGATCCGTGCGAGCAGATCGTCTCGAAAAGTGCCTTTGCGGACATGGTCAGTCAGATTACGATTTGTTCCTGCAATGAGTTGGAAGTCGCTCGATACTTCCACGTCCGAACCAAGCGGAGTGAATCGCTTCTCTTCGACTGCTCTCAGGAGCATAGCTTGTTCGTCGATTCCAAGTTCGCCTATCTCGTCGAGGAAGAGTGTGCCGCCGTCCGCTCTGCGAAGGAGGCCGGAGCGATCAGTGACTGCTCCAGTAAAAGCACCTTTCTTGTGTCCAAAGAGTGCGGACATCGCTGAGTCGCCGCGGATAGTGGCGCAGTTGACTTCGACGAGAGGGCCAGTGACTAGATGTTTGTGTTTTCGAAGTTCGAAAATACGGTTCGCGAGCCGAGATTTTCCAGCGCCTGTGGGACCTGTAAGTAGGATCGGGTCAGTTGTTCTTGCTGCGACATGCTCGATGCGTTCAATAAGCGAGTTGAATGCTTTGTTGCGAGTTTCGATACCATCCTTTAGAGACTCGACTGCATCTTCGTACTCGCGCTCAAATCGAGATGCGAGACGGTCGTACTTTGTGAGATCAAGATCGATGATCTGGAGCTGGCCCGGTGCTTCCTTTTTGCCGCGTGGCGGAGAGCTCTGGATAAGCTTGGCGGGGAAGTAGCTCGTTTCAGTGAGCAGGAAGTTGCAGATCTGAGCGACGTGAGTACCAGTGGTAATGTGAACCAGGTAGTCCTCTCGGTCAGTGTCAAACTGGTATGCCTTTGCGAAGTCATGAAGAGTGGTGTAGACCTCTTCGAAATCCCAAGCATCTTGCATTTCAACTTCATGGCGAACAACTGTAGTTTCCGGTGATATCGAGAGGATGTCATTCTCAACTAGCTCTGCGAGTGCAGTCGCTCGTCTGTTGTGGATGAGCTCGAGTCGATCAACAATGAAATTGTCGTGTTGGCAAAGCGAGACTGTTGGTCTCCAGCGTTCCCAACGCTTGGTTCCTTTGCCTAAGTCTAATGTGGTCCCAAGGAGTCCAATGATCACGGTGGGTTTGCGTTTAGTCGTCGGCATATATGATTATATCAGATAAATCACGATAAATAAATATCGTAATAATGGTTTTGTGCATATTTGAATAATGTCAAAAACAGCCTTGGTTCTTTAAGAAGAGTGTTTTTATAGTTTGGCACGGCAACTGCATAAGCATATCTCAGCTAAACAAGCTGCTTCTTTGACATCTGAAACAACATGATCGATCAGGATCGTAAACAAGGTAGAGCCGGGGGGAGAGATTGCATCTCCCCCCGGTTGAGGGTTCGATTCCCTATGCATCCATTCCGCTTCGGCTCATCGTCCAGCGGCTCGCGCTCCTTTGGAGATTGCGAGTCCCGCGACATGGGTTCTCCCGGTGTGCCTGAGCGTGTTGCGCTAGCTCAGCTGGTAGAGCAGTGAGTTTCCATCTCATAGGTCGCGGGTTCGATTCCCGCACGCACCACAGGTAGGGCCGAAAGGCCGTCGGGGTTCGAGTCCCCGTCAGATTAAACATCTGAAAACTGCGTGGGTTGAGGGCGAACCGATCGCGTGATCACAGCCGATTCATAGTTGTTCGTGACGCTTGCGTCAAGATCACTAAGAATCGACACCAATGACTCGGCTCGTGGCTCGGTGGATACCGACTCGTCACCCAGTGCCCAAACACGGCTTGGCGTTGTAATCACTCGCACTACGGTGCGAGTGTGAGCACCGCACGAAATGTGCAAGGTCTTGGATGGCGTGTCTGAAACCCAGCCCCGCTGATGAACTGGGTGAACACGCGTAAGGACGCGCTCAATCTGCTTTACAAGATCATGTTGTCTCAGTTGTCAAACAGTGTTTGTTTGATCTGATTGAAGTGCCTCATGCACTAACGCCCAATGAAAGGAGCCTTGCCATGAGAAAGACTATCCGAATCCGTAAGCATGAACTTGGACTGTGGTTCCGCCACGACGAATTGTTTCAAGTTCTTGAACATGGAAAGCGTGCCGTTTGGTCGTTTCCGATGTTCAACAAGAACGATCGCATCGAAACTATCAATACCCTCATCCCTCGTTTCGAACACGAAGATCTAAAAGCTTTACTACGCGATCAACGCATCGCGTCACGATTGTGCGTTGTTGATCTCAAGGATACCGAGCGTGCATTGGTCTGGATTGACGGGCGTCTTGGAGCGATCCTTGCATCTGGTGTTTCCGCGTTCTGGAATCAGAATGCTGAAATCGTTGTCGAACGTTTCGATGTAAGTGCTGGTCGATTTGAGCACCCAAAGCTCGAAACCGTCGAGAACTTTCCAGGTGGCGTTCGTTTCTTCACTGGCGTCCGGGTCGAGTCGCACGAGCAGGTTATGTTGTTCAAGGACGGCAAGCTTGTTGATCAACTCAGCGCAGGGCGTTATGCGTTCTGGCGAGGAGGTCCTGCCTTCACTTGGAAGTCTGTTGATCTGCGAGAGCAGGTCGAAGATATCCAAGGACAGGAAATCATGACTGCTGACAAGGTAACCCTGCGAGTGAATCTCGTCGTGACTCATCGGGTGACTGATGCCGTTAAGGCAGTCACCCAAGTGGTTGACTGGTCGCAGGCGTTGTACCGAGAGGCGCAGCTCGAACTCCGTGCAGCTATCGGCGGCCGATCACTTGAGAAGTTGCTCGCAGACAAGGACGAGGTTGGAGGCGAGATCAAGAATCGGCTCGCAAAGCGTGCAGCCGAGTTTGGGGTTTCCGTTTCTGGTGTCGGCCTGCGCGACATCATCTTGCCAGGTGACATGAAGGTGATCCTCAACCAAGTCATCGTCGCTGAGAAACAGGCAGAAGCAAACCTGATCCGTCGGCGAGAGGAAACCGCCGCCGCACGGAGCCAGGCGAATACCGCCAAGCTGCTCGAGCAGAGCCCCGTGCTCGCACGCATGAAGGAACTCGAAGCGTTACAGGAAATCCTGCGAGGCACTGATGCAACCTTCGTTCTGGGTTCAGGTGACCTGAGTGAGCAGATCAGCAGCCTCATCAAGCGTGAGGTTGTGAAGTAAGACGCGTCCCGCCCAAGTGCGGGCGGGACGCTTTATAACTGGGTGTAGCTCAGCTTGGTAGAGCGTGTGCCTTGGGTGCACAAAGTCGTAGGTTCGAATCCTGCTGCCCAGATTGAAAGAAAGAGAAGACTTCGTAGCCCAACTGGTAGAGGCGTCGGTCTCAGAAACCGAATGTTGCAGGTTCGAATCCCGCCGAAGTCATTTACGAGAAGGTTTGGCAACCACTTGCCAGCCGTCTTCATAAATCACCGTACCAGGTTGACTCGTAGTTACTTGGTCAATCACTACGCCGTACTCACGAAGTATCACAACAATCGCACGGATATGACGTATCGGCTCCTTCGCACGAGGGTGAAACCAGGAGATGGCGCGTTCATTGTCGTCTACTCTCAAGCAATCAGGAGATTTCAGATGCATCTTTAGCCAATTCAGATGCTTGTTAAGTTCCATTTCGTCGTAAGGCTCAAGTTTATTAGAATCACGAAGCTCGTATAGAGCGACAAACACGCCGGAAGGACGATGTGAATTGTCATCCTGACGCTTTGTCTGAAACCGTACATATCGAACAACAGATTGTCCTTCTGGGCTTTGCATAACAATACTATCTTAGAAAGAAATTATGATGAATACACAAACAGATCAAAGTTCATTGATTGAAACCGGAGAAGCAACCGCGATTCTTCCGTTGCCAAACAATCAGAAACCGGTTACTGTCATCGGTACAGAGGCAATCCGCAAGACATTTGGAAGTGAGACACTCAAGCAGGCAATCAACTCGGCGATGGCACCCGGTGTATCGCAAGTTGTGCTCAACCCTGACGCACACGTCGGATACGGTGCACCTGTCGGAAGTGTAATGGCTTCGCCTTCGCACATCTATCCTGGCCCGGTCGGCGTCGATATCAAATGCTCGATGTCATTGCTTGCTGTGGATATTGATGAGTCTGCGATTCATCAGCCGATGGTCCGCAGGCGATTGATCAATGCAATCTGTGAACGAACTCCTACAGGTACAGGAAAAGGGCAGCGCCATGTCGCCAAAGCTCGCCATGTATCCGATCAGCTAGGCCGAAAAGTCATTGTTGAAGGCGCATCTCCAGAGGTCTGTCGCCAACTCGGAATCCCTGAAGAGTGGGCTAAGAGATGTGAAGATAGCTCACATACTGGTTTCGATGGCACGCACGAAGCGCTCGATCGTCGATTGGATATATTGTGCCGAGACGCTCAGTTCTCCCAGCGTCTTCCGCGGAAGGTTCGTCAACTCGGATCTTACGGCGGCGGTAACCACTTTGGTGAATGTGAAGTCGTTCGTGTCGGCGAATCAGATCGTGCAAAGAATACGGCTGAAGTATTCGGACTTGTAGATGGGAATGTTGCGTTCCTGTCGCACTGTGGTTCACGAGGGTTCGGACACGATCTCGCGTCTGGGCAGTTCAGGACATTGCAAGCTCACTTCAAAAAGTGGGATATCCCTCTGCCTGGTGCTGATCGCAATCTTGTTTGTGCTCCACTGGGAACGCATGAAGCGAACAACTACATTGACGACATGTCGATGGGTGCGAATTTCGCAACTGTAAACCATCTGTTGATCAATGCGCTCGTGCTCGAAGCATTCCAAGAGATCTTCCCAGGCATTGACGGTCGGCTGGTGTATTTCATCAGCCATAACATCGCGCGACAGGAAGTTGTTAACGATCGACTCGAATGGGTCCACCGTAAAGGAGCAACGCGTGCGTTCCCTGCTGGACATCACGGTCTAAAAGATACACCGTTTGCTGATACAGGACATCCGATCTTGCTTCCAGGAAACCCGCAGGATGGATCCGCAGTCATGGTTGCTGACGCCGGAGCTGCGCTGTCATGCTACAGCGTCAACCACGGCGCTGGGCGCGCCATGTCGCGTACTAAAGCAAAGCGAGAGCTTGATCAGAAGACAGTAGATGCATCATTTAAAGACAGTGATATCCTTTCGAACTGTCGAAACTACCCGATTGATGAAGCGCCGGCCGCATACAAAGATTTCGAAGAAGTGTTGAAATCAGTCAAGACCGCAGGCCTTGCAAGTGAAGTCGCCCGATTGGATGCGAAGTTTGTGATCAAGGATGGCGACAAGGCCGACGACTAGTTGAGGGGATGATTTATGATTCATATTGATGGCTCAACTGGCGAAGGTGGCGGGCAGATCCTTCGAAGTGCTTTGGCACTCTCGATGGTAACTGCTCGCCCTTTTTGTATTGACAATATTCGTGCCAATCGTCCAAAGCCAGGGCTATTGCGCCAGCACCTTACCGCGGTCAATGCTGCGGCTGCAGTGAGTAATGCTCAGGTCTCTGGGGCTGAACTCGGTTCATCCTCAGTCAAGTTTGTTCCTTGTGCAGTGAAAGGCGGAGAGTACTCGTTTGCTATCGGATCTGCAGGGAGCACAACACTTGTGCTTCAGACGATCCTCCCCGCGTTAATGACCGCGGCCGAACCTTCGGTGGTCGTTATCGAGGGCGGGACGCACAATACCCACGCTCCAAGCGTCGATTTTCTGTGCAAGTCGTTTCTGCCAATCATCGAGCGTATGGGACCGAATATTCGTGTAGAGATCGAACGCCACGGGTTTTATCCAGCTGGAGGCGGATGCATCCGAGTTGAGATTGATCCTGTGAAAAAACTCGCTCCAGTTTCAATCTTAGAGCGTGGTGATATCGTTGTGCAAAGAGCAACTGCAACAGTCGCAGGGTTATCCCCAGAAATTGCCAAGCGAGAGCTCGAAGTCGTCGCCAAGAAGCTTCAGTGGGATGAAGACTCGCTTCGTATTGAGCAACTCGCGGATTCAGTTGGTCCTGGAAATGTGCTTAGCATCGAAATTCAGAGCGAGCATGTAACCGAGGTCTTTACCGGTTTCGGTGAGCGCGGCCGATCCGCAGAGCGAGTAGCAAAATCAACTGTGGCGCAAGTTCATCATTATCTGCACAAGGGTGCTCCTGTTTGGAACCATCTCGCTGATCAACTCATGCTCCCGTTCGCATTAGCAGGAGCAGGGGAGTTCAATACTTGTGCGCTGACTCCTCATTCAGAGACTAATGCATCGGTGATCGAACAATTTTTGCAGGCCAAAATTCAATTGAAAGAGCTTGACCGAGGTTTGAAAACAGTCTGGATTAAATAGTTAGTGGGTGAGTTTATATGCTTTGATTTCTATCTTCTTATTCAAAGTCATGCGGCTCTTTCATGGAAATTTTCAAAGAATGATCTCAGTATACAAATAACAAATTTCAATGAGATTGCCGAACACCAGCAGAGACTAGGACATGCATTCCAATAAAATTAAAAGGGTTTTATATATGAATCCTCAAGATCGATACTGGTACTCAATTAAAAAGATTGCTGATACTGAAGAATACTTCGTGTTGAAGAGTGATGATGATTTTCACAGTAATGATTCAGAAATATTGATTTGGCCTGAAGGCGAGTTTGCTGAGCTGTATGGTCTGGAAAATAATCTGGCTGGTTCTATAGAGGCAATTGAGCTAGATAGTTTGATTAGATTTTACATCAAAAAAATGACAATGAACCATGAGTCGTTTGAAGTCTTTGCAACACCGTCAGAACGAGGTTGTATTCAAAAATCAGATAAGTTTGCTTTAGATATAAATTCAGAGCTTAAAGAGTGGTACGGTTAGATCCGAGCATATTTATTTTATGTTCTTCGTAGAAACGTAAGAAGTTCTTAAGAACCGAAGCGAGGTTTCCGCCGTAGATTATGACAACACGCGTTCTCTCTCGGCGTATCTCGTGATCTCCTCTCGCCGTGGGATCACGCCCAGCGCATCGGAGAAACCAAAATGTCCAAGACTATCAATCTCGCCAAGTTTACTCTTGCAATCGTAATTATCGCTGGCGGATTCGCCTTCATTTTTGGCTCCCTGATGGGCGGGGGGTCTTCTCGTAGCTATGACGAACTCAAAGGGATCAACAAAGACCCACGCTCGATTCTCGTCCAAGGTATCTTTATTGAAGCGGCCGACACCGCAAGCCAGCCCGTCGCACTTCCAGCGATTGGGGCTCAGTTATCTGACGCAGATTTTACTGATCTACTCACAGAAGCTGACCGTCTCCGTCCCTCTATCGATAACGCCCGCATTCGTACTCCATCAATTCTCGTCCAGCACTCCGAGACTGGGAGCATAACTGTAAAGCTTGGAGATCGCACATTTGACGCAGCAGTTTCTCCTAGAGTAATCGACACCAAGCATGGCCCGGTTCTCCGCGTTGCGATTCAGATCCAGAGTATGGACATCGATTCAGCTGAAACAGCACGCGAGTTGATTTTTGCGACCGCATACACTGCTGCCCCAGGTAGTGCTGTCGTGCTTGACCTCGCTGACCTTGGATTCCCAGGAACTCGCGCAGTGCTCGCTCTTCGAACTTTACTTATCGACCCTACTCCGCTGGCAGCCAACTGAGCGGTGTAGACTGAAGCGAATCAGGGTAAGCTGAAATCGGGTATTTGTTGCAACTACATCTTGAATAGATACAAATAGATAGTCTGAGAGTTAGAGTTTGCAACTCGCCTTTAGTCCGGATTTTACTCAAAGAGTTTAACGATTTGAGTTTCGAATGAGTGATGCGATTTCAGTTGGGGATTTCGAAGTAGGATTATACATTGCAAATCCAAGTAGGTGATATCTTTACAATTCCAATGTGTGGGAAATACTTCGGAGGAGTTGTTCAGTTGCGCAGAAAAACAGAGTATTTCATAACAATCTTCAGTCCAGCAGCATGTGACTCAGTTCAAGTCGAACAGCAAATCTGCGCAAATCCAAAGCCAATCTTATGTGGAATTACTATGGATGCGAGATTTCACAGCGGTGACTGGACAATTGTCGGTAACAATAGATCGCTTGCCCAAGAGCTACCTCAACCAATATTCGCACTGTTGCGATTAGGTGTGCCAATTTATGAAGAATTTTCTACAGCACTTATTCAGATAGAATCGGTAAACGACAGTAGCTCTATTCCATCGCGTAGGGTTACTGTATCACCCGTACGATTTGATAACGCAGTGCGTGCGATATGTGAGGGACGAGATTGGGATGATTCGTTCGCAAAAATAGAGTATGGGAATTATTTTACTGACGAGTTCCAGATGTAAAATTGCGGCCAGCGATAATATGAGATTCAGTTTTGAGTGATAGAGTCATCAATTATTCGGCTAGTTTTCGTTTTCTGATTTTCGATCACAAACAGGAAGAGATTCGTTTCGTCGTTTTAATGTGAACGCATCGCTTTGTTTTGGGTTGATGAATTACGGCTATTTCGTGCAGTCGTAGTTCAAACGGTATTGCTGCTTACTGGAAGCCCACTCCTTTCAGCAGGCCCTCTGACCTCCTGGGAGAGATACAGCGAGATCGTGAGCATCCTTGCGTCTACCTTGTCGATATTTTAGATCAATGTGATACGTACTGATTCGTGTTTAATAGGTTACATGAGGTCGGGCATGTCGGATTTGTACGATTTACGACACGGCGCTGTAGTCTCAAGCGATATAGGTGGTAAGCATCGCGCATGGCTGGACCACTTAACATCCCGAAATCAGATCGTGACTTGAATCCAACCGCAGCTGATCGCTTGATTGGACCGTTCCAACGGTTTATGAAGCTCGAAGCTTCCGGTGGTATCCTGTTGATTCTCTGCGCCTTGGGCGCAGTGATCTGGGCAAACTCAGGGTATGCATCCTCGTACAACGAACTGTTTTACAACACCAAAGTACGGATCGGATTTGGAGAATGGGGTCTTGAGAAGGCGTTGATTCTGTGGATTAATGATCTGCTAATGGCGTTCTTCTTCCTGCTCGTTGGGCTCGAGATCAAGCGTGAGGTATTAGTCGGTGAGCTGCGGAGTCCGAAGAAGGCGGCCCTTCCCATCGCGGCCGCACTGGGTGGTATGGTGGTTCCTGCGGCGATCTATGTAATCGTTACCAGAGGGAATGAATCAATCATTGGATGGGGTGTCCCTATGGCGACCGATATCGCTTTCGCGCTCGGTGTGTTGGCGCTCGTTGGATCGCGAGTCCCGATCTCTGTTCGCATCTTCCTCACTTCACTCGCGATCGTGGATGACCTCGGCGCATTAATGGTGATCGCAGTTTTCTATACAGAATCAATCGGTTTCGGATACTTGCTTAAGGCCGCGTTTGTGTTGATGTTCATGATGGGGTTAAACCTGATGGGTGTTCGGAAAATCGTAGTGTTCATGTTGCTAGGTGTTGTCGTCTGGTACCTCTTCCTAAAGAGCGGTGTTCATGCAACGATCGCAGGAGTACTCGTCGCGATGACTATCCCTGCTCGAACACGCGTCGATCAAAGTCTTTATAGCTCGTTTGTGCGATCGATGCTTGATCGCTTTGATCAAGATAAAACAACCGGCACGAAGTCTTGGACAAGCAGCACGCAGCAGTCTGCAATCCTCGCGATCGAGGACGCTGGTCATAAGATTGAAACTCCTGTTCGTCGCCTTGAGCATGCTCTGATTCCTTGGGTTGCGTTTGCGATTCTTCCTGTGTTCGCGCTTGCAAATGCCGGAGTGCCAGTGGTGGGGAGCGCTAAAGACACAGTTTCTGAAGATGCAATGGTTTCAGTTTGGTCTAGCAAAGCTATGTGGGGCGTAGTCCTTGGATTACTGATCGGGAAACCACTTGGTGTATTCGGTTTCGCATGGATTGCTCAAAAACTCGGAATCGGAATGCTCCCTGATGGAGCTACATGGCGACATGTCTTTGGCGCCGCCTGGTTGTCAGGGATCGGATTCACGATGGCGTTGTTTATCGCAAATCTCGCGTTTCAGAATGAAACCGATTTGGATGCTGCCAAGCTTGGAGTGCTCGGAGCTTCTGTGGTTGCAGGATTGGTTGGGTTTATGATTCTCTACACCTCAAAGCCAAGTAGAGAGAATCTAGTGGGCCCTTCTAGTTGAAGCATTGAACACACAAAGCAAGTAGCTACTAGGAATTGATTTGCAGTAGTCTGCTAAACAATGTTTGTGATTTTCATTCTGTGTTTCGAAAAAAAGTGAGTGGCTACTCAAATCATTGAATCGATACCAAAGCAATTTTTTAACAGTTGCTGCAGCAGCCATTCTGATATGAAGCAAGAAATGCAGAGATGTCTAGGAAGTTGATACTGCCATCACCGTTGATGTCTGCATCAGAATCGATTGCGCTGAATGCTGAAATGAACTTGGTGATGTCTAAGAAATTGAGTTCTCCATCCCGATTGAAATCGCCTGAGCATAACTCGTAAGCGCCCATATCAGTAATTGTGTTCGTTCCAAACCCAGTATCCGCAACGCCGGCATCGATCAATCGAGGTCTGAACCGCAGATCCACAGGGAGTGTCTCAGTGGTATCAAGATCGGTATCGAGATCAACGACATCCATTGGAAGCAACAAGTTCCAACCACTATCAATCGCAGGCGATCCGTTGGTTAATGAGTAGTCACCGTTTCCGGGATCGTAAAACAACGGATCAGTCGTAATGTTGCCAGGTAACGGCCAGCCTCCATCCTCAATACAGCTCGCAATAATTCCAACTATACTATTCGCTTGGGTATCAGCTGCAGCGGTGTTTCCCCAGAGTATGGAGTTTGAAACGGTAAGGTCAGCGGTAGTTGTAGTATTGGGACCGACACCTGCGTATACGCCGCCACCAAAACCATATGCGACATTGTCTGCAAATGTAGAGGAATGTACATCACCAATCGATCCTGGGATCAAACCTGGATTTATATGAAAGCCTTCCCAGAGATAGAGGCCGCCTCCGTTGGTTCCAGCAGTGTTAGCAGTAAACTCGCAGTTTGCAACTGCGAGAGGAAATGTGATGCTACCGCTTATGTTTGAACGATAAGCAAGTCCGCCACCACGAGTACTTGCGATGTTTTTTGTAAAAACACAGTTCAGAACGTATAGCGGATACGCACCTGCAAAGATCGGTCTAGGACCATCACCAGTCTTGCACAATCCGCCTCCGCTTTTATCTGCAATGTTCTCTATGAATACAGTATTGATGATTGATCGAGAACCTCCGATTTGAAGGAGGAACATCCCGCCACCATTGTTTCCAGAGTAGTTTTCGCGAATCTCGCAGTTGATCATATCGCCTGCCCACCTACCCAGGTACAAGCCTCCTCCGTTCTCTTCGGATGAGTTGTTGGCGATCACGCAGTTTGCAATATCTAATCTCGTATTGTATACAGCATTGCCAATTTGGCTTGGAAGAGCGAACACGCCTGCTCCCGATTCAACATCTGCATTGGCATTGGAAATTTCAAAACCATCAAGTCGAGCAGGAATAGATTGATCAGTATCGCTCTCTCCGTAGTCGCCACCATGAGTTGCGCGATAGAAAACTACACGGTACGAGTTGTCTGAATGATCTTCCTGAAATCCAATGTCACCCGAGAGGACAGTATGAGAGAAAGCTGTCGGCCTTTGCTCAATCGAAGACTCAGTGCCTGCAAAACCACCAAAGAGCTGTACCCCACGAGGAATCCAGAAAGTCGCATCGCGTGGGTCAGAAGTTGTTAACGTTGGATTCGTTCGATCAGCCTGCCGGATAGGCCGATATACGCTGTTCGTCACCCAGATTTCATCACCGAAGGATGCTGCATCGAGTCCGTCTTGAAGTGAGCTGTATGCGTTGGACCAAGTTGTGCCATCGTTTGCGCCGATTGCATCATGATCAACATAAATCACTCCGCCATTCACCGTGCCGCACGCGGAAAAGATCAAGCAGCCTAAGGAAATCGAGCATTTTCGTCTCATAACAAACTCCTTCTCGATTATCTCAGAAATCGTTACATGATGTTACATCAAGCAATCATGAGTAGGGCTAAGAATTTGCCACATATGAGAAAATTCCTAGATGCAACCTACTGATTTGAATAACTGTGCAACAAGCCTGTCAGGATAAATCTAGTGTGCTTGTTTGTCCTGATTCGTGCGATCTTTTGGTAACCCGAGATTGATCGGCTTAGAAGAAGTAGACGACATATTACAGAGTGGGCTCGATCCAGCAGAAGTATCGACAAGTTGCGCGATCGATGTTGTTGCGAAGACGGATTCGGCGCTCTCGGCTTGTTTATCGATCAAGCTGTGAAGTGCACATAGCTCAGTGTGTCCTTGGATACCAAGTGGGCATCGCTCGATTCGCGATGGATTTGAGTCACATGCTTTGAGCACATCGAGTACGGATATTGCACTAGGAAGCTTTGCGAGCATGAATCCGCCGCCGGCGCCGCGCTGTGCGATGAGAAGATTGTGTTGCGTCATTGTCCTGAGAATCTTTTGAAGATATGCCTGAGGAACTTTGGTTCCTTGAGCGATTTCACTCGCTGATGACGGGGTTCCAGGAGTTTCTCTTGATAGGTAAACTACTGCCCGCAGTGCGTATTCGCCGGCTTGATTAATCATTATCTAAATCCTGAATATAAAAGATCCTAAGGTCCATAATAGCAAGATGAATGGATTGAGTCAATAGTGTTAGCTAGGGGCTTGGTTGGGGTATCTCCCGATCGTCTGCATAAAAGTGGGCTATATCGCTCAAAAACACCATTTATAATTTCGATAATCTGTGAGTGATTAATTAAAGATAATGGACACCAGTATCAACAATGCTAGAATAGGAGTACAAGGTCCATAATGGGCAAGTTAAATTGGAGCCACTAATGAATCAATCCCATGATCAATCGCAAGACCCGTACAAAGGGATGGCATACGGATTCGCCGGGTTGATTTGTATCACCCCGATTCTTCTTGTCGCAATCGCTTGGTACGGATCAAATCAATCACAGCAGCAACAGGAAGCTCGATTCAACTCAGTTGTTGCAAGTGCTTCGATCCAGGTAGTCTCACCTGAAGCTCTATACAAAAACACATGCATGGTTTGCCATGGCGCTGATGGGCAAGGAGTTGCTCGATTGGGCAAGCCACTTCGCAACAGCGCGTATGTCCAAAGCGTTTCGGACTCAGATCTGTTTGATCTCATCGCAGATGGCCGAATGGCAGACGATCCATTGAATACGTCTGGAACCATGATGCCTGCTCGCGGCGCAAAGAACATTACTGACGAGGAAGTTCATGCAGTTGTTTCACATCTGAGAAGTATGCAGAATTTGGATGAGCCAACAGTGTCTGTAACTGATTGGGATCGCAAACCAGATTCAGACGCATCATCGGCTGACAATATTGATGGCCTCGATGTTGTTGGTAAGAACATCTTTGTTTCATCTTGTTCTTCATGTCATGGAGAGCAAGGCGAAGGCATGGAAGGTCTTGGGAAACCATTTACTACAAGTGAGTTCGTTGCGAAAAGCACTGATAAAGAACTCACCACAATGATCAAAATGGGGCGTCCGATTTGGGATGCAGCAAATACAACCGGGATTGACATGCCTCCAAAGGGCGGGAATCCAGCGTTATCAGATGATGAACTCAAAGACATCATCACTTATATACGCTCAATATCAACTATCGAAGAATAGTGCAATCTCTGTAAAGGTCATGTGCTATTTAAACTGAGTTCAAGTTTCACGCAGGAAAGGAAACAGAATGAGAATACAGAAAATAAAACAAAGCGGAATCGCCGTAGTCGGTTTACTAGCTCTCACAGCTGGTAGTGTGTTCGGACAATCTATGTCAGACGTAGAGAAGGCTGCCAAAGAACGAGGCTTATCAACACAAGATTTGCTCGCAGCAGCTAAAACGTACACACCTACAGGTATGAAGGACGAGTATGTAATCTTCTCGTCAGGTGGACACTCCGGGCAAGTTTTCGTCATTGGTGTTCCGTCAATGCGAATCTTAAGAACAATTGCGGTGTTCACTCCAGAGCCTTGGCAAGGTTGGGGATACGGAGTTGGGGATGATATCCTCGACGCAGGCAACGTCAGTGGAAAAGAAAATCGCTGGGGTGACACCCATCATCCGGCGCTCTCCGAGACCGACGGCGATTACGACGGCGAATGGTTATTCATCAATGACAAAGCAAATGCACGAATTGCAGTAATCGATCTTCGTGACTTTGAAACCAAACAGATTGTGAAGAACCCACTCTTCATCAACGATCATGGCGGTGCGTTCGTGCCGCCGAACACTGAGTACATCTTTGAAACCGCTCAGTACAATGTTCCCTGGGGAGCAGAATACGCACCGATGTCCGAGTATAAAGAGAACTTCCGTGGTGCGGTTACCATGTGGAAGTTTGATCGGAAAAAAGGTCGGATCGATATGGACAAATCGTTCGCAGTCGAACTACCTCCATACTGGCAAGACATCGCGGATGCAGGCAAACTCGAAAGTGACGGCTTCTTCTTCCTGAACTCAATCAACACAGAGCTCGCGACAGGTGGATTCGGTGTCGAAGGCGCAAAGAACCCACCTTTCGAAGCTGGTGTGAGTATGAACGCAACCGATTATCTACACATCATCGATTGGAAGAAGGCTGAGAAAGTCTTCCAAGCAGGGAAGTTCACGAATATCAAAGATTTCCCTGTGATCTCGCTTCAAGATGCGATCGCTGAAGGCATCCTACATGTGACTCCTGAACCGCGTAGCCCGCACGGTGTCGATGTTGCACCAAAGGGTGACTTTGTAGTTGTATCAGGTAAGCTCGATCCACATACAACCATTTATTCAGTAGAGAAGATCAAGAAAGCAATCGCAACCAAGAACTACTCTGGTAAAGATGAGTTCGGTGTACCAGTTCTCGACTTCGATTCTGTCATGGAAGCACAAGTTGAAGTTGGTCTAGGTCCTCTACATACCCAGTTTGGTCCTGATGGATATGCATACACATCATTGTTCCTTGATTCTGCTGTAGCGAGATGGACCCTTGGTGGCGACTACGGAAACCTAAATCCAGAACCAGATTGGACCCTCGTCCAGAAAACTCCTGTGCAATACAACATTGGACATTTGGGTGCTGCTGAAGGTGATACCGTTGATCCAGACGGAAAGTACCTCGTTGCTTACAACAAATGGTCTGTCGATCGTTTCATTCATACAGGACCTTTGCTACCTCAGAACTTCCAGCTTCTCGACATTTCAAAGCAAGGCACCGAAATGCCTGTGATCTATGACATGCCGATGGGTATTGGTGAACCTCACTATGCTCAAATCATCAAAGCTGACAAGCTCCATCCTTGGTCTGTCTACCCAGAAATTGGTTGGGATCCAATGACTCAAGCCGTCGATCCATGGGCACCACGTCCGAAGATGGAACGCGTTGAACGCAAAGGCGAGCACGAAGTTGAAGTATTTATGACTTCAGTTCGAAGTCACTTCACTCCAGAACATGTAACAGTGAAACAGGGTGATAAAGTCACGTGGCGTATCACTAATACAGAGCGTGCGATTGATGCAACACACGGATTCTCAATCCCTGTTTACAACATCACGCTGAGCTTGGAAGCTGGGGAAACTGCGAAGATTGAGTTCATCGCTGACACCCCTGGTACGTTCCCGTTCTACTGCACTGAGTTCTGTTCGGCGCTACATCTCGAAATGATGGGTTACCTTATGGTTGAACCCGCAGAATGATTCTCTCTCTCGCTGATAGGTTTAACAATCTATCAGCGGCTTTGGGCTCCCGATTGACGGGACCCGCTCACTAACTGTGGAGTCGCCATGCCTTCATTTATCGAACATATCGTCGGACCTCGAGTAGACCAGAGTGATCTCAAACAACACAGCATCAAGTACGGCACACCTGGATTCTTGTTGTTGATCGCGCGAGTCATGCTCCTCGTATCACTCTTCGTACCTTTTTGGCACATGGAACTCGTTGCTCCACAATACCCTGAGAACTTACATCTGACTGCGTATGTCAATCATCTCGCAGGTGATGTCGCTGAGATCGATAGTCTTAATCATTACATCGGTATGAGGCCGTTAGGTGAAGCTGCTCAGATTGAACGCTCAATCGGTGTCTATGTCATGATCGGGTTTGTCTTGATGCTCGAACTCGCAAGCTGGATCCATAGTCGATGGGCAGTTCTATTAATTCTTCCAGTTCTCTTGTTCCCAGCAGTATTCCTCGTGGATCTCCATTTATGGATGAGTCACTTTGGACTTAACCTAGATCCAGATGCGCCTCTTTCTAACTCGATTGATCCGTTCGTGCCACCTGTACTTGGTACAGGGATGGTTGGACAGTTCAAGACTGTTGCATCCCCAGGCCTTGGAATGATCCTGTCTGTAATCGCTTCATTTACCATGATTGTTGCTTTGTTCTTCCATCGTCGTGCATATCTCCCTCTGCTTAAGTCCAAGAAGGGATCATGATTCATGATTCGATTGAGTTCCATCTTAACTCTGATTCTGTTGTGCATGAGCGTCAATTCTGCTCACTCACAAAGTGAAGAGCGATCAGTTGAAGAGATCGCAAAGCTGATCGACCAAGCTGAGATTGGATCAACCGTTTCGGTTCCTGCAGGGACCTATTACGGCAATCTCCAAATCACAAAGCCGATAGTGCTCGATGGCTTGGGTAAGGTCATCATCGATGGGCGCAATAAAGGAACGGTAGTCGAACTCCGCGTCAAAGATATCACGCTCAAAGGATTCACAATCCGAGGATCTGGATCCACAGTTGATCATGAGCCCGCAGGAGTTCGAGTCTTTGATGGCCCAGTAGTCATTGAAGAGAATCGATTCGAAGAAGTTTACTTTGGTATCGATCTCAGGCAATCTCCTGATTCAGTGATCCGAAAGAACTTCATCGTTGGTAAAGATCTCGCGTTAGGACGCAGAGGAGATGGGATCCGACTGTGGTGGAGTCATGGTTGTACCATTCGTGAGAATACAGTTCGCAATGTTCGTGATATGGTATTTTGGTATTCCGAGGAACTGACGATTGCACAAAACCATGTGACTATGTCGCGATATGGCTTACATTTCATGTATAGTCACCACACCGAAATGAGTGAAAACGAGCTAGTAGAGAACTCCGTTGGAATCTACTTGATGTATTCAAACAATATTAAGCTCCAACGGAATCGCATCATCAATAATCGAGGTTCGAGTGGGTATGGAATCGGACTCAAGGACTGCGACGATATCGTCGTTGAGAATAACGCATTGCTCGCGAATCGAGTTGGGATGTATGTTGACAACAGCCCATCATCAGTAGATTCCATTGGATTGATCGCGCACAATAGTTTTTCCTATAACGAGATTGGATTTCTAGCAACTCCAATCACACATGATAATGTGATCACAGAGAATGTCTTTATTGAAAATGAAGAACAGGTGACAGTTCACGGTGGAGGACAGCTCGATCTGAATCGATTCGAGATAGATGGTCGAGGCAACTTCTGGTCAGATTACGCTGGGTTTGATCTCGAAGATGATGGGATTGGAGATTTACCCTACGCTCCAAGATCGTTGTTTCGCAATCTGTTATCGCGTGAGCCCAATCTTCGAATCTTTGTCCATAGCCCCGCTCAACAAGCGATCGAACTGACATCTCGAGTATTTCCAGATTTGAGCCCTAAACCAATTTTTCAAGACTCGAGTCCATTAAGTTCGATTCCCGAACTTAAGTTAATGACAAGCACGGATTCCGTGACTCGTTGGCCGATGACTGTATTCTCACTCGCACTACTTCTAGTGAGTGTAGTTGGAGGTTGGTGTATTGCTCGTCAATCAGAGAGTCTTTCACGCGATACTAAACAAGTGCCTCAAAGTACCCCAGGGAGGGCGCACGCATGATCCGTGCAGATAATGTAACTAAGCGATTTGGTCGAATGCGTGCAGTGGATCAAGTGAGTTTTACGCTCGATGAATCCGAATCGCTCGCACTCTGGGGGAGCAACGGAGCCGGGAAAACAACGCTCATCCGTTGCTTACTCGGTATTCTGAGGTTCCAAGGAAAAGTGACGATTAACGATCAAGATGTTCAACGCAATGGAAAGCTTGCGCGTTCAATGGTTGGGTATGTTCCACAAGAGCTCGCATTCCATGATGATGCAAAGCTCGGAAGATCGATCTTATTCTTCGCTCTCTTACGAGGAATGGGTGCGAATGATGCTGCGAGGGTTCTTGATGTCGTTGATCTAAGCGGCCACGAAGATAAGCGAGTCCGCGATCTTTCGGGTGGAATGAAGCAACGACTCGCGCTCGCAATTGCGCTGATCGCGGATCCACCAATTGTTGTACTTGATGAACCGACTTCGAATCTTGATGCGTCAGGTAGAGGCGAAGTCGTCGAAACACTCAAGCGCTTACGAGAAGAAGGGAAAACATTGTTGTTTGCATCCCATCGCCCTGATGAAGTGCACTCGCTTGCGAGTCGAGTATTAGTCATGGAAAAAGGTAAACTGATCAAAGATGTCGCGCCGAGTGAACTCTGGCCGACACACTCCGCTTTGCAAACCATTCGATTACACACCATGAATGGTAATGATGATCAAGCAGCGAGTGTTCTCCGTGGCGCAGGACACGCAGTGAATCTCAACAAGCATGGGCTTTGTGTATCGGTACCATACAATCGTAAAGCTGATCCGCTAAACTTGTTAGCCAATGCTTCTATCGAAGTGCGAGACTTTGAAATTCTCGAAGAAGTTCAATCAAATCAATCTGAGCTCATATCCACAGGAGAACAGGCGTGACTACCTTATCAGCTCCCTCAACAAAGTGTGTAGGATTGAAAGAAAAGACAAGGCAATCAACAGAAATGTCAGGACAAATTTCTAAACTTCAGAGTGTGATCGCATTCGCTCGACGAGAGTTCCGTGATGCATTGTCGAGTCGATGGTTCATCCTCTACACCGTCGCATTTTCTATTCTCGCTATTGCTGTTTCGTTTATGTCGCTCGCAGGTTCAGGATCACAAGGCTTTGCTGGATTCGGTAGAACTACTGCTGGTTTGCTTAATATGATCATGCTTGTAGTACCCTTGATGGCATTAATCGCAGGTGCAGGCTCAATCGCGGGTGAGCGAGAACGCGGCACCCTGCTCTACTTACTCGCACAACCTATTTCGCGGACAGAGCTGCTCCTTGGAAAGTACATTGGATTGTCAATCGCAATGTGTTGCTCGATGGGGATCGGATTCGGGCTCAGCGCCGCAGTCCTTGCTTGGAAAGCCGGAGGCGTAGGACTTAGTTCATATGTAATGCTTGTCCTGTTTACCTGTATGCTTTCGCTTTCGATGCTCTCTATCGGTATGTTATTATCCGTGCTCTCTCGAAGAAGTGGGGTTGCTACAGGACTCGGTTTGTTCTGCTGGTTGATCCTTGTTTTCTTAAGTGATCTTGGTTTAATGGCAGGCACTGTTATCTTCAAACTCCGTGTGCAAGAAGTCTTCGCGATCGCAATCGTCAATCCACTTCAAGCATTTAAAATGGGTGTGATCGTCAATATGAATGCATCACTTGATGTGCTCGGCCCAGTCGGTATGTATGCGTCGCACACCTATGGTGGGTCACTTTCATTGATTCTTACTTCAATGATCGTATTATGGATTATCCTTCCATTAGCTCTTGCGATCTTGATCTTCCGCCGTCGTGGAGGGATTTAAAAATGCGTCGTGCGATGATGATTCTCACTTTCCTGTTAGTTGCAATCATGGGATTGAATCTAGTAGCGTGTAATCGTGATACAAGTGACGGCCCACCGAATGTGATCCTTGATGATTCTGTTTGCGCAGAATGCGGGATGATTTTGAGCGATGAAAGATTTGTCACAGCATCCATCTTAAAATCGGATGACGAGTTGAAGCCTGTAGTCTTTGACGATTTCAACTGTCAACTCAATTTCGAGCAGAAGCATCTTGATTTGGTAATCATTAAAAGATGGTCTCATAGCTATACAGATTCGACTTGGGTTGATACCGCAGCAGGATGGTTTGTTCAATCACCTCAGATTCGATCTCCGATGGCTTCCAATTTTGCATTCTTCGAACACCAATCTGATGCAGCGGAGTTCGCAACACTAAAAGAAGGCGAAGTAATGAGTTTCGATGCAGTATGGCAAACAGCCGGCTGAATAGATTCTTCTTCAACCGTCTCTCAATGCACAAAGTCCAAGCTAGATCGATGAATACCTGTACTCGCTATTGAATACTGGGACCGAATCAATTAAAAATACTCCGCCTATGAGGGCGGAGTATTTGCGAGAATGAGAGAGAGTCACTGACTTAGCGACGACGGCGAGTCATGACGCCCATGCCACTAAGAAGAACGAATGCTGACGCAGGTGCAGGTACTGAGTTCACAGTAAGGTTGTCCATGAGGATACGAGGTGCGCTGTACTCACTTCCGAGTGTTGCGAAGATTCGAAGAGAATCGAATACTCCTCCATCGACTGAGAGTGTTGAAATCGCTGCATTATCACGACCTCCCAAATCAGAGAGCGTCACAGTATCCATTGCGATGAGTGAGTTACCCATATATGCTTCGAAATGAAGAACGATTCCACCCCATGGACCGTTCTCGAAGTATCCAAGATCAACCGATGCTGAATCTGCATTCGAGTCTAAACTCATCGACATGTAAGATAGTGGGCCGATGGTTAGATTATCGCCTGGGATAAATGAGCGTCCGAATGTCAATGCATTCGATGAGCTTCCCCAGCTTGGGAACTCGTCATAGAAAAAACTTGCGTTTTCGACAATAAACTCGTTGCCAAGTGAATCGAATCCATCGCCACCAGCTTCGAAGGTCGACCCGTCAGGGAACACACCATCAACGCTATTCACTTCATCATAAGTGACACCGTTGTAGCTAAAACTCTGCCCGAGAAATCCTTCGCTTAAATCGTCATATGTACTTACACTTGCTCCTGCCATCGCAGAACTCGCTGTGATTGCACTGACTAAACTCAATTCATAGATCTTCATTTCATACTCCAATAGTTAAACTAGAAAAACTTAAACAGACATCTTGTCTATAACTAATTTGCTTACCAATCCTTCGGTAGCAGTTCATGCTTTATTGCCACTGTTGAGGGAACAGGTGGGTACGCCATCCGGATTCGATACAACTCAAACTCATCTGGGTTATGCCCAATTCGATCAAAGATCGAAGATGCAAGATCTCGATATCCCGCGATATCGGGTGATTGGATCATTGAGAGCCCAGTTCCAAGTTGTGTAATTGAGTCTCCAACTGGAAGCGAGTCGGGTTCCTCGAAGGAGTAGGGGGATGCAATATCTGAGAACACTCGTAGTTCTCGTTGGACATCACCAAACAATCCTGCGTGAACGAAGAGATCAAAGTGCAACATCTCTGCGGGGGTTTTTACACCGCTCCCAAAATGCGCGACTTTGTCATTGGGCATTGCATAAGTCGGAGCAATGTTGCGAAGAATCTCTCCAGTTACAAGGGATCGCTCCCCTTGTAGTCCTACCTCATGCGACAAGAACTCATCTTGCATCATGCCATCAGGAGTTGATGATCGAGCAAGCTTTGGCATCGGATCCGAGCAGAACTCAGGGAGAACTGGAACTCCGCTATAGAGTGCTGCTGCTTCAGGATCAATCGCTCTTCGTTGCATAGCTGCTTCATGCTGTGACTGATCATCGATCGCGACAGATTGATTAATAATCCATCTCATGTTTGGCCGTGTTTGATGAAACCCGATCAACCCTCTGATTTGTGCTGCATGGAAATGATCTTGTTTGTTTTCAGAAGGCATGAGAATACACAGAGCGAGGAGAACCTTGCAATGTGCTCCCCAGATAAAACTATTTCCATCATAAGCTTGTTGGCGCCATCGCCGTTCAGCCAGCAAATCAGTTGCAGGAGAAGCAGAATCAATGAGTAAATCAAACTCAGTTTTATTGGATGCATGTGCATCTATAAGGTGTTGGTAATTTTCACTCACTTCACGAATTGAATTAACTAGATCACTTGATACGCCGTTAGATTCAGCTGCGCGAGCCCAAACTTCAACACCCTTACCTGAAGGCATGTGCTTCGCAGCAACAAACGGGTCATCTGAATATGCGACACGAATAATTTGCCAAGCGAGTTTGCGATGTATTCCAAAAGCAGTTGCGACCGCTGAGACGGCCTTCGAACCTGGACATTTAAGCTCGAGCACTTGAGCATAGATTGATCGAGCTTGTCCAACTGTCTCTGTGGTATCAGACTGAAACAGGTCAAGGACAGCTTTACTGGATTGATTTGAGGCGGCCATTCAGACATGGTACAAACATTTAGAACGTTTGCAAATACGTTTCAGAAACAAAACGGGAAATATTTTGAATGTTCATAAACACCGTTTATAGGCATATTTCGACGATAAATAGTGATAATCATGATATTTGTAGCCGCTGTGAGCGCAGAAGAATCCGTTTGGTTACCATGATTTGGTTGAAATGCTGAGTTGAAAGCATGATCGCTTGTAAGACTGTCATTGTTCTACATTTATATGTGATACTCGTGCAGAGTCTGATATGGTCTGATCCATTGAATTTTGAGCATATCCTGATTTGAAATTAACAGAAATTTCGAAGTGCTCAAATCCACCCGACGAAGTCTTGCGAAACGGATGCTCAATCGTTGATTTACACTCTCGTTTTTACGGCCAGCATAGGGTATATAGATAGGCCGAAATAGATGAGCTTGATACAATGGAACTTGTGCGAGTTGATGTGTCTCATCAACGCACTATGAGGAGAAAAACGATCATGTTCATGCGAATGGTCTACGACGAGAAGCTCGCACAAGCCGCCTATTTAATCGGATGTCAACGCACCGGAGAAGCGATCGTTATAGATCCTCAACGTGATGTGGATCGGTATATCTCAATTGCAGAAGAGAATGATCTACGAATCGTTGCTGTGACTGAGACTCATATTCACGCTGATTTCGTTTCAGGATCGCGAGAATTCGCGGAGAAGAATGGTGCGAAGATATACCTCTCAGATGAGGGCGACTTAGATTGGAAGTATCTTTGGATAGATCAAAAATTAGACGGCACTACGTATACGCATCAACTCCTCAAAGACGGTGATCAGTTCGATATTGGAAATATTCAATTCAGAACGATCCATACACCTGGACACACTCCAGAGCATATTTCATTTCTAATCACCGATCTGGGCGCAGGTGCAGATGAACCTATCGGGATGGCGACCGGGGACTTTGTCTTTGTCGGTGATCTAGGCCGTCCTGATTTGCTCGAATCAGCAGCGGGTCAAAGCGGTTCAATGAAGCCTTCAGCTATACGATTATTCAATTCGATATCTAAACTTGATTCAATACCAGATTTTGTTCAGGTATGGCCTGCACACGGCGCAGGAAGCGCCTGCGGAAAAGCACTCGGCGCAGTACCAATGAGCACGATTGGATACGAAAAGCGATTCAATCCTGCTATCAAAGCTGGAGCGAATGAGCAACAGTTTGTGGATTTCATTCTGAGCGGACAGCCTGAGCCTCCAATGTATTTTGCGAGGATGAAACGCGTGAATAAGGTTGGTCCAATGGTTCTTGGGTCAATTCCTTGCCCTCCTCGGATGTCAGCGGCTGATTTTCAGAAAATTGATGCACATGAAAACGCAATTATTGATACGCGGCCTTGGGAAGCTTTTCGTTCAGCTCATATCCCAAACACGCTTTCGATCCCGCTTGATAACTCGTTTAATACTGTTGCTGGAGCGTTTGTCACTGAGGATGAGAATATCTATCTCATTATCGAATCAGGACGAGTTGAAGAAGCAGTTCGAGATCTAATTCGCGTTGGGCTCGATAATATCCAAGGCTGGATAGAGGCGTCAGAAATCGAAGAGATTGAAGACTCTACTCATCCATTGAAGAGCATTGCTGAAGTTACAGCCGATGAAGCGAAGAGAGAAATGGACACTCAAGAGTTACAGATACTTGATGTTCGTAGAGCAACGGAGTTTGCAGAAGGGCATATGCCTGGCGCGATTAATATCGCACACACACGATTGCCATCACGACTCGACGAGTTGCCTCATAACAAACGCTTATTGATCAACTGTCTTACCGGTATTCGTTCAGCGAGGTCATCTTCATACCTTCAAAGGAAAGGCTATCAGGTTGTGAACCTAAAAGGTGGGATTCTAGCCTGGGAAGAATCAAAGACTGCAGTTGATCGGTAGGAGCCCAATCGTTGTTTAGATAAACTGTATTAGAGATTCGAATCTTGATTGACGAGTACGAAGGTATTTCCTGGAACCCAGCATTCAACGCCATCATACAATTTAATCATGCTCCAGTCGGAACGAGTTTCAATGAGGACTGCTTCAACTCCAGATTGTAATGGTTCCGCAAAGACTGGGTCGTAGATCGAATCGTCAGGCCCCGATTGTGCGATCACATCTTTAGCAACAATAACGATGCCTTTGGTTCCATGATTTTGATTCCATTCGATCCCTAGTAATGAGATGGGAACAATGGAAGAAGTGATTGCCCAGACTCCGATTGTTCGAAGACGCGTTGGAGCGAGCCCAAGAGCACGAACACTGCACAAGACCCAACCTGAGGTGAATAAGGCAATGAAGGCACCCCAAAGAATAATTCGGGGGATCTTTCCTCGCCAACTTAAAACCCAAGAGAGTACTCTCTTCTCTGCATCGGGTTTGATATTCAGTTCAACAAGTGCTCTAGTGGATTCAAGTGAGTTTCGAAGGGCATTGTCTGTAGGATCTAGTGACTCTCCTCTTCGATATGCAAGTACCGCGTGGCCTAGATCCCCTTGCAATCGATAAGCGTTTCCAAGTGCCAAATAGAGCTCTGGAGAACTCAAGTTATGTTCGTTCATGAGCGATTCAATCTTCGCGGAAGCTTGTTGGAGAGTTGATTGGCCCAGCATATTGTTTGATTCGAGGTACTCGATCCCTAGATCAAGCGAAGCGAATGCATCTCGAAGATCCTGTTGAGCAGATTCTTGAGAACCCAATGCTTGGTTCCAACTCAGTGTACAAAGTACGATAGCAATGAGAATGTGTTTCACTGCGATCCTCCTTTTCGGCCGATCACTTGTTTATGGACTTCCTTAAGAAGTTTCTCAACATCAGGTTTCGGAAGTTGATTCGACTGAGACTGTTCATCCCATTGTGATTTTTCAGAATCAACCATAAGCGCCGATAGCTGTTCAATACTCACTTCCGAAATCGGGAGTCGGCTGACATCCTTCCGAGTTACCGCGTCTTGGTTCATTTTTAATACACCCGAGAGGTAGACACGGATTGCTTCAAGGGAGTTGCCTGATCGTAAACACGCTTTGCTTTTCTTCCATGCTCCTCTTGCTTCATATAGATCCGTATGACGATTGCCTTTGAAAGCGATCATTAATATGGATAGAAAAAATACACTTGGCCCCGAAGCGATGGTTGCGATCCAGTACGGGTTAGTAATGTATGATCCTAAGTGGAACTCGGTAGCTTTACCGAGAGCAAGTGATGATGCAATTTGGTCTGCGGAATTATGAGCCCACAATCCAGGGGATGCGGAAGTGAGTTCTACGCGTTCTATCACTTTCTCAGCTTGCTCGACAGGAGTTCGGTTGCCGCTAATGACAGCGTCGGAGAGTGTGATTTTTTCAACAGCATTGACCCTCAACGGGATAGGGCTCGAAGAATAGATTCGATAGCTTTGAGATGCAGGGTTGAACGAAGGGATTCGTATAGATGGAATTTCATCGATGGAGTCATCCGTAGCCCGGATCTTAATCGCGTAATCTCGGACCCCTGATTGTCGAGGTAGAGTCTCTCGCCACCCATCAGATGAGATTTTGAAATGCTCTGAAAAAGCTTCGTTCAAATTCAGATCAGGGGCATTCTGAATCCCCGTCATCGGTTCGTCCCCAACAATTCGGAGAGTGAGTTCTATAGGATCCCCAACATTCACATTGCTGTTTGATGCTTTAGATTGGACTCGGAAACTGCCAATCGCTCCAGAATAATCATCAGGTTGATTTAGCTTTGGGACTTCGAATACTTTGATTTGAATCGGTTCAGATTCTGTATATGCGCGAAAGCTGCTTCCAGTTCCAGAGTGTCGAGTAAAGAGAATTCGGATCGGTCCAAACTCAAAGATCCCGAGCTTTGTAGGCGTGATGCTCATCTGGAAAACAAGCTTGGTACTCCCCTGATTCGTGTCTTGGATTACTGTACCCACAAATCGTTCGCCACCCAGTTGGAATCCAACACGCTTGCTTCCTGCAATGTTTGGATCTACACCGAGTAGTGTGAAAGAGTCGTCGATTACGCTTGAGGATAGGTTGAAATCGGAAGTGTTGTCCCCGATCCACCAGATACATTCAACAACTATGGATTCATTGAGAAATAAATCTGTTCGATCAATTTTAATCTCTATTCTATCGGTATCAGATTGTGTTGGGAGTATTGATTCATATTGAGTCTCATCTCCTGAAACGGTTTGACCATTGATCAGAAACTCAGGGGCTGGGATGACAATGAATCCAGCTTCAGTTGCTAACAGAGTGTATTGATAGCTAAATCGTTGTCGAGTGACCGATCGTCTTCTGCCGTTCACAGTTTCCATGGTTGTAGATGATTGAGAAGATCGCCCTCGAAAAGCAACCTGCGCGGAGTTTGGGAAATCGATAGTGGGCATCCCAGGATCTTCCAAGCTATACACCAGAATCTGGTAGACGATTTCATCTCCGATATAAACTCGTTCTCGTGAGAGTTCAGTCTCAACAACTATTTCCTGATTCTGTCCCATTGCGAAAGCGGGGCTTAACAGGAGCATGCTTGCGAGAGTTAAATAGAGGAAGTGTTTTTTCATAGTCGTATTCACCAGTCCTTCTCAACCTTAGTTGGTTGCCCCTTGGCTCGGTAAATTTGCCTTGCTTCGCGTTCACGCCGTTCTTTTTCTAAGAGCTGCTTTGCGATTTCATCAATTTGCTCTTGTGTTGGATCACCCTCTGAATCACTCTCAGATTGCGATTCATCCTCACTCTTTTCTTCTGATGGATCACCTTGTTCGGATGACTTTGATCCTTGTTCGCTATTCTCTTTCTTAGTTTGGTCTGCAAGATCTTGCATCATTTTCGACGCTTCTTTGAGTGAGTCTGCGGCTTTCTTTTGTTCTTCTGCGGCTGTTTCTTGGTCATTCTCTTCCATCGCTTCTTGAGCACGTTTCTGCGAATCACGAGCTTCCTGAATCTTTTCTTCAATCTTGTCAGTCTCAGATTGGTTTTTTTCAATATCTTCTTGCGTTGATTCAGTTTCGTTGCAAAGCTCTTCTTGTTTGTCTTTTTGCTCTTTTTGCTCTTCCTCATTTTGAGGCGGAGCTTGAGAAGTCTGCTCGCTCTGATCTTGTTGTTCCTTTGCAAGTTCATCGAGGTTGTCTGCTGCATCTTGCTGTTGCTGCTGCTGTTGTTCGCGTTGCTCTTGTTCTTGTCGTTGCTGTTCTTTCAAAGCTTTGATTAGATCACGCTTGATTTGAATCTCACGTCGGATTCGCTCAAGGTTCTGGATAGCTCGTTCATGCCCGTCTTGGATCTCTGTGACAGATCGAAACGCGCCCGCTGCTGGGATAAGCAAGTCAATCTCAGATTGAATGGACTCTATAAGATCATCCATCGATTTCAGTTCGGCTATCAAACTCTCAGTTGAGTTCACAGCCGCTTTGAGATAGAGAGCATGTCCAAGATTAAAACGAGCTTGAGATTGAATAGACACGAGAACACTTTGTCGATCAGCATTTCGATATGCTTCGACAGCATCATTCAGTCGATCCGGTTCGGTATCGATATTCATCAGATACATGTTCCCAAGATTGAGATGAGCAATCGAGACTAAATCAATATCAGAACATCGGTTGATTATATCAGTGAGCGATGTAAATGCTTCAGTAGAATCAGAATGATCCGCAACTACCTGAGCAATCCGTTGCCGTGCAATTTCAGGAGCCATTGGAGGCTCAGAATCTGATTCGTTTACCGCTGGAGGAGCGAGGAGGATGATAGATGAGAGTAAGAGATGGATCATGCGATCCCCCTTCGTTTGTTAAGTGAGACAAAGAGTGAATCAAGCACGATGAAGATTAGCCCCAACGCTAAGAAGAACTGGAAGCGCTCTGTATATTGAACAGAAGAACTTGTTTCAATTATTCGTTGTTCAGCAGTTGCGATTAGTTCTTTATATACCTGAGCGAGATCGATTGTCCCTGTACCAACTTCGAGATAGACACCGCCAGGGGAAGCAGCAGAAATTGCTTTTAGAGTTCCACTCTCAAGCTTCGAGTTCACGCGCTGCTGGTTTGATTTAAATGAGCTTCGATCAACAGGGACCAACTGTCCATCACGAGATCCAATTCCAATCGCTATGATTCTCGCTCCAGCGAGCCCTGCTTGTCTTGCGGCTTCAATCGGTAGACTTTCTTGATCTTCACCATCTGATATCAAGACTATGTCACGGAAGTTATTAAGCTCTAGCTGAGGATCTTCAATGAAGACTATGTCCATTGTCTTTCGGATAGCGTCCCCGATGTTTGTTCCGCCTATACCAACCGATTGGGGTGAAAGCTCCTCAAGTGCAAGCTTGAAGAAAAGTCGATCTGTTGTAAGTGGTGAGACGACTGTAGTAGAGCCGGCGAATGCGACGAGTGCGACCCGATCATTCCCGAGTTCATCAACAAGGTCGTTGATCCAGAGTTTTGCCTTCTCAAGTCGAGAAGGAGCGACATCTTGAACAAGCATTGAGCGAGAAACATCGACAATGAAAGCAACATCTCTGCCTCGAGCTTCAACTTCAACTTCGCTAGGATCAGACTGTGGTTGAGCGATCGCAATGGTCACTGAAACAAAGACCAGCGTAGTTAATGTGATATGGAGGATAAAGTTGAACAGCTTTGGTTTTCCCGCGATTTGCTCAAGTAGAAGCGAATCAGCTATGAGTCGCTGATTGCTGCGAGTTCGGATCGCGACGATTAGTAGTACAAGGATAAGAACCGGTACTGCGAGTGCGAGAATGAGCAGCTGTGGATGTCCAAATCTCCAGTCCTGCCCAAGTTGGAATGTTTCAGGCATCGACCAGAGGAGGTGTGGTAATCTGTTCATAACACACTCCTATACAATGTAAGTCCAAGTAATGAATACAGGGCATATCCGATAAACCCAGCAATCGCGAAAGGAATGAACAACTCACGATGGGAAGTTGATTCTGAAGTTTGAATAGTCGATTGTTCGAGTTCGTCGATTTGGGCATAGACTTTTTCTAAGTCTTCAATCTGATCAACTCCCCAGTAGAGTCCTCCTGTGAACTCTGCGACATTACTCATGGTTTTATCATTTCTGTCCTGTCTCGCATTACCAAGAATGAGCCCGCTTATCGTATTCGAGCTTCTAATTCCGATGATATAGACTTTGATTCCCCATTCTTTTGCAAGTTTCGCAGCTTCCTCAGGAGAGTATGTTCCAGCACGATTCTCGCCATCAGTTAGAAGCACAACCGCTTTACTCTTCATTGTGAACTCGGGTTCTTCCATGTCAATACGCATCGAGTCCTCAGCCGCTTTGAGTCGTGCAATTGCGAGCATCAATGCATCTCCAATTGCTGTCGATCGTTCTTGCTCAGCTTTTGGTAGCTCTATTCGACGGATTGCTTCAACCAATGCTTCATGAGACTGAGTTAGAGGCATCAGAGTATCTGCAAACGAACCAAACGCGATTAGGCCTAGCAGATCTCCTTCTCTACCTTTGAGCCCTTTGCCTTGTCCTGTGACAAACTCTTCAACAACTATTTTGACAGCCTCGAGACGATTCGTCCGTTTGTTTTCAAACACAACTGGTTCGTCCATCGAGCCTGATCGATCGACAACAAGCTCGAGAGCAATCGCATCTCTTGAAGTCTTAATGTTGCCAATGATTTCTTGAGGGCGCGCGAGTGCAACAAGCATCGCAATAAAAGCGATGCTGAGAAACACATGAGGTACCCAAGCTGTCAAGGTACGCAAAGAACTTCCAGCAGCAGCAGCTCGTGTTGGAACGGATGTTGTAATCCCGTGATGTCGGCGATGATAAAAAAACCGAACAACCCAAACAACAGGTAATATTGATGCAAGAGCGAAGACCCACGGATTAGCAAAATGCCAAATCATGCAACCTCCTGTTCAGTAGAACCAAGAAGTTCGAGTGTGTGCTTCGCCATCGCTTGAGGCGTAAGATCTGATCGACCATCTTGGGAGTAAATGGCAACCTCACACTGTTCAACAAGCGTCCCAAACTCGCTCGTCTGCAATAGACGATTGTCGAGTCTCATGATTGCTTGGTAGAGTTTTTGATAAGTCGTAGAGTCATTTGATTCTGCGCTTTGAGCTATTGATTTGAGTTGTTGATAGATAGATTGAGTTGCCTCGTTGGATTTGGATTTGCTGCGCAACAACCAGATTATGAAGACGACAATGATGAAACCTGCAAAGCCAATAAAGATATATAGGCTTGATTGATCCTCTGTTTCTACAGGAATCAGATCTGGATCAAAGAACCCGTCAGGTTCTGCGAGCTCACCAGCATCATCCTCAGCAAGTATTCCAGCAACTGTAATCTTGATAGGGTCTGATTGAATTCCTGTCGAAATTTCCGTGTCAAGTTGCATAATCTTCACTTCGATAGAAGGGATTGCGTATTCACCAGGTAAGAATGGTTCAAGAACAAAGGTGGAGCTTTGAAAATACCCTTGTTCATTCGTACTCACCGGGGTGTTGAGTTGCTCGATGAGCGTCCAACCAAAGTCATCCCATATCGGAGTTGAGAAACTCGCATCTACATCTTCTGCCCAACTGAGCTCAGATGTGATTCGAATTCGATTTGCGATAGTCATCTCATTGAGATTCGTTCGAACACTCAGATTCACTCCGCTCTCAGGATCAGAAACGGAAACCGTAGTTCCTACCTGAGCGTGGCTCTCTGATAGCTTTGAGCAAGCGGGTAAGAGCATCAAGATTAAAATGATGGAAAAAATAGTTCTCATCATCGCTTCTGCATCTCCCGCTGGTGAAAGTAGCGAACGAGATCATCGACATAGCTTCGTGAAGTTGATAACTCAACACGATCAACACGAGCTTTCTGGAGCGTCTTTGAGATAAGGTCTTGTTCAAAATCCGCTTGCTTTTGATATCGAGCTCGGACTTTCTTCGATGATGTATCAACACTAAACCGTTTTCCGCTGATCGGATCGAACATGCGGATCATTCCTGCTTTAGGGAGCTCAAACTCAAGCGGATCAGT
>Ga0209344_10001333_pt1 | contig 32800 bp, 26 predicted proteins | sample Cruoilmetagenom6_FD_187293 | JGI IMG/M metagenome (GOLD analysis project Ga0209344, IMG submission 187293) | Oil polluted marine microbial communities from Coal Oil Point, Santa Barbara, California, USA - Santa Barbara Oil Seep Sample 6 (SPAdes)... | ecosystem: Environmental > Aquatic > Marine...
CCTCGCCGACTACCACCACGCGGCAGGCAACTACACAGAAGCACTCCAACTCGCACAACAAACCCTCAACGACACAGAACGCATCCTCGGACCCGACCACCCCGACACCCTCCAAAGCCGCCACAACCTCGCCCTCTACCACCACACGACAGGCAACCACACAGAAGCACTCCAACTCGCACAACAAAACCTCAACGACACAGAACGCATCCTCGGACCCAACCACCCCAACACCCTCACAACCCGCCACAACCTCGCCCTCTACCACCACACGGCAGGCAACTACACAGAAGCCCTCCACCTCGCACAACAAAACCTCAACGACCGCGAGCGCATCCTCGGACCCAACCACCCCGAAACTCTTGCGGTCCGGGAAATATTGAGAAAGTGGCAAGGCGAGTCGGAGTAAGAATGCAGTCGTTTTTCTCTCAGGTTAAATAGGGAATGGACTGTTTCAGCGTCTTCTTGGACAGAAATGCATATAGCGGAAGAAACCGAAAAAATAGCTGCCGGACAGCATAAACAAACTTCGCACAACTAGATCCAATACACGGATGTCCTGCATTGTTGGGGTGTAGCACCTTGTTCCATGATCCAGGGAGAGGGCATGAAAACAAACAACGCTACAGCATCAATATTTCACCCGATTCCGCAGCCGGGACAGTTGCTCACTTCCCAAGAAATCGCCGCGACAATCAAGGAAATACCACAAGAGATTCGCGCGATTTTCGAGTCGGCGTTTACGCTGCGGCTGCCTGAACCCACGTATACGGAACCGACCTGAAGTGAAGGAACAGTCACGGTGTGGTTTGAGCACGAGGGAATTCGTTACGGGCCGCTACTGGCGTGTCGAGGGGGCGATCAAAACCTGGATCGACGCAGTTCGATGGAGAAAAACCCATCCCCAACCCCGCCCGGGGCATTGGACCGAAAGATTCGGGGCCTCTTCTCGCCTCACACGGCCCCAGACAAAAGAACGAACAGGGAAGATGCAAGAGAAAAAGGAAGCGATCTTGCAGGCAGGCGGAATCGAGCCACAAACCCAGAAAGCATCTTTCATGGCACTACTCCCCAACCCGGACACTATCGATAACATCCTCGAAGAAATTCTCGAGCTTACCAGCCACATCGGCACGGTCTACCAAGACGTACACGACACGGAATGTCGCCCGGCCCCACAACACGACCTGCCAAAAGCCGGGAAACAAGCAGAGCACGCAGACCCGACAGGTACTGCGGCCACCAAGGGAGATCAGCCGAAAAGCGCGCGAGCACTGGCAGACCGGGCCACGCGGCTCATCACCGAAGCCGCAGCAACACTCCAGGGTGCAGTAACAGCACTTGATCGTATCGGCCCACCCGGCTCCCGTGACAATGGGTAGGAACGCCCGACAGTCACCGCAGCGGAACTCACCCGCCGCGGCACCCGCCGCACGGGAACATTCTGCGCGATCTGTAAGATAAACCCACTCCGCGACACGAATGGGCGGCGTGTGCCCGGCACCGGACGCGGGCGATGCCCTGCCTGCCACCAACACTGGCGACGCCACGGAACCGAACGACCTTCCGCTCCAGCGCGCCAAGCCGCGGCAAATACCCGCTGGAACCGCCGGCAAAACCACAACACCTACCCCTCCCCCTCGTCAAACGTCTATTCCCAGAACATATGTTTGACAGCACACTGATATAAGAGGTAAACTTTTTACACGATAGAGGTCTCATCCTCCGTACGTGTAAGGTCCGGCCTCTTCTTGTCCTTACACAGGACTTCAGTGGCTTCCTTCCGCCCTGTCCCTCCCCTACAAGAGGCCGGACCTTCCCTTCTTTCTTTCTTCTGTTCTCTTCCTGTCTGTCTTCTCGCTACTTTCTCAGGGGTCTCTTTTATGCCGCATTCCCCCGCCCCTTACGCGCGCCCTTTCCGTACTTCGGCGCAAAACGCGGGGGAAGTCCTCTGCGAGATCCTTCAGGCTCGCCTCTCCAGCCGACATGACGGTCAAGGTGGTATCGAAGTCTTGGCGGAGACGGTCGTAGATTTTTCCCATCACACCTTTGTTTTCTTTTTGCCCATACGGTGTGTTGGTGGGCTGTGTCCTGTCCAGTTTACTGCCACTTGCCAGAGGCTTCCCGGAGTTCACTTGTGCGAGCCAGTCCCGGATCTGACCATCCGTGAACCAGTCGGGTTCCTCTCTACCCGTTTCCAAACCGACGGCACGCACGTCTGGATATGGCATGGGACATGCAGGACAGCCATCGTGGTACCACTGCCGTAAGGTCGTGAGGTCTTTCCCGACACGGCGGGCAAGTCCCTGCAAACCGAGAAGACCAAAAGCCACAAGCGCATCCTCGACCTCATGGCCTTCAACCGGACCCAGGTTTTTTTCTTCTTGTTGTTGAGAAGCCACGAGCGCACGTTCGATTTGGGTGTCCCAAATTTTCGCAACGCCATCCCAGCTTATGGTGATGACGCGGGTGCCATCAGAACCAAAGACCGCAGTCGCCACCCAGTTGTCATGGTGGAGGGGATGGAGAGGTCGATTGTGATGGGGGTGTTTGTCAGGATTGTTGTTCGCAGTGGTGGCGGTGTCGGGGGTGTTGTTCGTGATGAGGGAGAAGAGGGTAAAAAGGGTGAAGGCGTTAAGGAAAAATGTGCGGGGAGTGGACAGTTTGGGGTTGGGTGGTATGGAGTAGATCACCCCAGGGTTCTATCTACGAGTGAGTGTGTTCTTCTACGGATACAAATATGGGTACACATACATCCTGATAGTTTGCATGTTTTTATCCTGGTTTGGTGTTACAGAAGGGAGAGAAGGGGTGGGAGAGTTTCTTGTTGGATGGGGGGGAGAATAACGACTATGAGCGAATTCGCAGTCACAAGCACGCGCAGACACACCTGGTTCGACGACCCCGCACAGCCCTTGACGGCAAGCTTTCCCACCACATACTGCCAACAAGCATGACCAGAACGACAACTAGTACCGCACACTACAAAAGTCCTCGCGTAAGCTTGCGGTTTCTTTTCAGGTGAAGACACGGCATCGCATAACTCAACAAAAAAGTAAAAGTTCCGTACAGTCGAACACGCGATCGCGCACGCGGGACAGATCTTTGTGGTTTGGAATCGGGATCTCTCCTACATCTGCCTGAAACTCGCTGTGCGATCCGCTTCATGGAGGCACACACGACCGCGCGAAGCCCGATGGCTGCTACGCAGCATACAGACGAAGAAAAACCACAAATTCCACGCTCAGCTTGCCTTTGCGAAGACAGGCAAGCTCATCATGAGGGCGAGACCCGCCCTGCCGAAAAAAGCCTGGAAAAAGCCCGATTTGCGACAAGGAAAACAAGAGGGGATGCGAAGCCTCCCCTCCTCCTCTTTTGGGGTTGCAGCGAAGTTTCAGCAGAAGCTCTTGCCGCAGCCGCAAGATCGCTGTTCGTTCGGGTTCGTGATAGCGAATCCCGCGCCTTGCAGGCCGTCATCCTTAAAGTCCAGTTCAGCACCCGTGAGGTAGGGGAAGGACTCTGGGTCTACCAGGACTCGCACACCCTCTCTCTTCGACACGATATCGTCTTGTGATACTTCCGAATCGAAGTACATCTCATACGACAGACCAGAACAGCCCCCGGGACGAACAGCCACACGCAAAGAAAGGTCTTCGTTCCCTTCTTCGGTGATCAGTTCCCGGATTTTCGCCGCGGCAGACTGGGACATTACCATCCCTACAGCCTGGTCAGGCACCGCGCTTTCCACCGTTGATGTTTGTTCTGCTCTCATAGTGCCTGCCATCTCAGTTTCTCCTCACCAACAAGTTTCTACCTTGCTCTCTTTTTACTCTCTTTACGAGATAAGAGCACTGCATTGTTCTATGCCCTTGTCAAAACCACAAAACTCGACAAGCCGGCCTCCAGTGGACTCCAGGACACCGGTCACGATGCCTTCATGCAAGGAGCACACCAGATCCGGATACGCCTGCGCAAGTGCTCGAAAAGGACAATTCGCGAATAGAAGCGAGGCTTCATCAACTGCTGGTTCAAATCCCAGCTTGTCCATTTCTTCGACAAGAACTTTCATCCCAACCGCCTTCGCGTCAAAGGCGTTCTCCCCAGTTTTCTCTACACCGGTATCTGCGGTCTTTCGGGCGATCCTGCAATCAGGTGAAGTGTTATTTTCTCCGGATACCAGATCTCTCCCTGCACACCGCCCGACTTCGAGGGCAGCTCCGATCGAGAGGTCTTGCCGGCAACAGGTTTCCGCAAGCAAATGTGCCAAGAACTCGTAGCCGCCGACAGAGGGCCGCAATTCGATGTCTGTTTTGACCGCTGTATAGCGGTGTTGCGGACGACCAACAGTCCCCTGCGGCCTGGTGTCAAGACGCACCAAATCGGCGTTGTAAAGATGGTCAAGATGAGGACGGACAGTGTTCGGGTGCAGATGAAAAGCACCCGCCACTTCTGTAATAGTGACTGGCTGATCCCGCTCGCACAACCAACAATAGATCTGAAAGCGAGTCTCGTCTCCGAGCGCTTTCAGTACTGGACGCACGGATACATCCACAAAAACTTTCCTCGCCGTCTTGTCTCGAGCACTCGCTCGATAGCCCTGTTCGCTCACTCCTTCTCGGCCCCACCCCCGGGTAGCCAGGCTTCCAGAACCGGACAGAACCACTTCGCATTTGGACTATCCTCAGGCCAGGCATCCCGGCCATTCTTTCACCTGTTTTCGCCTGATACCCATTCACTTGGGCATTGCACGAGAGAACTCTCGACAGATAAGCACCGACAGGCACTCTCTCGTACTCTTCCCAATCACACCTATCCACTAAGACAAACACCAGGATTCACGCGAAAACACTGGTGCCGAAACCGCACTGCATGCTTTTGGCACCCGCAGAGGCAATCGATACCGCCGGCATCCAGGGCTTACGCACATCTCCACCAGCTGAATTTGTCAGCAAAATCATTTTATGGGACACGAACGCAAGGCTTCCGTCACACAAAACTTATCAGGAATTCTCTCTATTTTTCAAGGTTTGCTTGTAATTTATTCAGAGGAGCATTCCATGAACGAGGACTAAAAAAAGGGGACGTTCCATTTTTCGGCAATGCAGATGCTGCACATCTCCCAACAAACGGACATAAACTATGCACGCAGATTCCGCCCTATCACACGACGATCTCCTGTCAGTCTTACGTGGAGTCATTGACCCAGAACTAAATGACAATGTCGTCGACCTTGGCATGATCCAACACGTCACAATGAACAACACAGGCCATGTGGACGTGGGTATCGCGCTCACTACCATCTCCTGCCCTCTGCGCTCTCAATTAAAAAACGAAATCGTTTCCAAACTCAGCGGGTTCCCTGGGGTCTCAAGTGTCTCGACCCACTTCTCCGAAATGAGCCCTGAGGAAAAAAGCGCACTCATGAGCCGGGCACGCTGGAAAGCCCGTACTGACGCCGAACGCACAGAAATTTCTCCTGCCACGCGCACAATCGCCGTCTCAAGCGGCAAAGGCGGGGTCGGCAAGTCCACAACAACAGCAAACCTCGCCCTCGCAATACGTGACCAAGGCTTTTCTGTTGGCATCCTAGACGCAGATATTTGGGGATTTTCCATCCCTCGTATCTTGGGGATCCGCGAACGTCTCACGGGCAAAGAAGGGAAAATTGACCCTATAACAGGGAAAGGTATCAAAATTGTGTCGATGGGATTTCTCGTCGATAAAGAAGAAACAGCACTCATGTGGCGCGGGCTTGTCCTCACAAAAGCAGTCGAACAGTTCTTAAAAGATGTGCGTTGGGGACAACTTGATTATCTTCTTGTCGACATGCCTCCTGGCACCGGAGACGTGCAAATGGGCTTGTCCCGTCTTCTCCCCCAAGCAGAAATGCTCGTCATCACCACACCCCAAGTTCTCGCACGAAAAGTCGCCATACGAGTCGCCGATATGGCGCGACGCTCACACCAAAAGGTCATCGGAGTTATCGAAAACATGTCAGGGTTCACCTGCGAACATGGAACCCACTACGACATCTTCGGGTCTGGGGGCGGGGAATGGCTCGCCGAAAATATCAATGTCCCTCTTCTAGGGAAAATCCCGCTTGAGATCCATACAAAAGAGACAGCGGAAAAAGGACCGGTTGTGCTTTCCACGCCAGACTCCGCAGCGGCACAAGCCTACGTGAAAGCAGCGAAAAAACTCACTTCCGAACTCCTCCCCCCCATCGAAATGGCAGGGTGTACCGCGCGTATCAAAGACCTTGTCGAAAGTGTGACGGGACCTTAAGCCCAAGACGCTCCAGACCCCCTACAGAAAGCTGTTACCAGAGCGTTCTCTCCTGGGAAGACACACTCACAAACAGGCCTTAATCCTGCGTCTCAGGCAGAAAGAAAAACCCAAGATAATAGTTCAGTTCCGCTATCGATTCGTGCACATCTTCGATTGCACGATGCACCTGACGTTTTTTAAACTCAAGACCCCATTTTCGCCGAAGTATCTCTTTAAAAGAGGAAACATCAATCACACGATAATGCAAAAGTTCGGCGAAATTCGGCATATAGGTATGAATAAAACGGGAGTCTTGCCCAATTGAATTCCCGGAAAGAATAATCTTTTCTCCCGGAAAGTGCTGCTTTGCAAAAAGCACAAGTTTCTCTTCTGCGGCCTCAAGACTCTCACCAGCCGGAATACGATCCAATAAGCCACTTACTGCGTGCGTGCGCTGGTTCCAATCATCCATCGCCAGGAGCACCTCTTCCGGCTGGTGCACAACTGCCTCAAAAGACGCCAGAACGCTGAGATCAAGATCGGTGACAACCGCAGCCACCTCAATAATCACACACGTCTCAGGATCGAGTCCTGTCATCTCCATATCGAGCCAGAACAATTTGTCCACTTCTCGGCCTTCTCCGACACCAGTTCGCGCCGCATAACGGCATATCATTTCACGCCAACTTGTGCCCGTGGCCAAGCGGTTCCCGCTCTATACCAGCAGCACATGCTCCCTCTGAGAAGAGAGGAAGATAGCAGTCGCGGTCTTCCTTCACCCTATCAGCAGCACAATTCTCCTGCGACACACTCATGAATATCTTGCGAAAGTCCGGCTTTTTCCCTGCCGTAAAAGCATGGGAAAAAAGCAACGATACTATCTGCAAAAACCCTGTCCATACCCACGAAAATCGCAAAAAGTTTCGAGACAGACAACCCGACAGGAAAAAAACTCGCACTGTTTTCCCGTCGCTCGGGAAATCTTCTCCTCGGTTTCCCCAAGTTCATCAAACGGCCAGGCAATGCCCTCAAACACGTGTCACAGACGCGAGGTCTCGGGCAAAAGCAGCCACTGTCTCAGAAGCTATCTCGATCTCGTGATCGTAGTGCTTGTGCGCCACTCTGAGCGCACAGGGGGCAGAAGCTTCAATCCGCTCGCGTTGCGCAGGCGTCAGGGGAAAACGCAGATAGTGCACTGCCGAGGTCGTACGATCAGTCGACCTGCCCTCCTCACCTTTTCCGGGCACAATCTCTCCATCCACGATCAAGACGACAGATGACTCGACTCCGATGAGCTTGGGCAACCATGCGCGCAAAGCCTCGTCACTGGTCAGTGCAATCATCATGACCGCGGAGAGCTCATACGCGCTGGGAAGCAAGTCAGCGTAAACCTTGATTTCCTGGCGAATTGCTTCCTCATCCACAATACGCTCCGCGCGGACCATCTCCTGCACCTGATAGCGCACAGTATCGGGGTTCTCAAAGGAAAAAGTAATAAAAGGGCCGGCAGATATCCTGCGGAGTTCTCGTTCTTTTATCATGCGAGCACGCACTTCCGGTCGACGCCTCTCATAGGTCACGAGATCGTCAATCTGCTCGACAGTGACAAAATAGGGTAGCTCTTCCTCAGTCATGGTCTTCGTCCTCTTCCAAACCATATGCCAATGCCAAAGCCTGCATTGGGTGCATCGGGTGCGACAGCCCCTCTTCCGTCAAGGCCACATTCGCAAGATGACACTCGCCGACAAGCACATTTGCCTCAACAACCCGCATTTTCTCTGCTGTTGGCGCAATAATTTTTTTCGCCATCTCCACATTTTCTGCACGGTATCCCCAAGTACCGTCAATCCCCGCACAATCTTCCACTATTGACACGCTTGTGCCTTTGACCAAACGCAGCAGATCACGCCCCTTATAACCTTTTTCTTGTGCGCGCAAATGACAAGGCGCATGGTAGGCAACTTTTCCAAGGGATCGCGTAAAGTCCTCTCTTATCCCTCCGTTACGTCGCAGTGCGTGCAAATAATCTTCCGGCGCGGTCACTGCCGCCGCGACCTCTTTCGCCTCAGGCGTTTTCAACGCCTCGGGGTATTCTCTTTTCAAGAGATAGCCACAGGTCGGCTGCGACACAATAATCTTCCGGCCTGCCTTCACTGCGGGATACAACGCTTCCACATTATGACGGGCCCGTGTCAGAAAGCCCTGCACGTCTCCTCCGTCGAGCGAGGGCATTCCACAGCAACGCGCGCTTGTGGCACACTCCACATCACACCCGTTATGCCGCAAGACACGTACCAAAGACTTGCCTACATCAGGAGTTTGATACTCAATCACACAAGTCGCAAAAATCGCCACAGACCGTCCGGTAAGCGGCGTCGGGTCTGAAACCTCAGGAGCAAGTGAAGGTTCCGGCACACTCTTGCCGTCACTCTCTCCTTCGTCCTTCCCGTCAGAGACATGCGCAAGAGCCTGCAATTCCTCTGGAGAAGGCGCAAGGAAGCTCGGTACTGCAGTCGTCACAGGAGCATCTGCAGCGATAGAAGGCATCGCAGCTTCCTCTTCCGGAGTCACATCCAAAAAAGATGGCCGCCCCGTTCCTTCAGCATTTTCAGCCTCCACCTTCTCCTGAAAAGGCGTTGTGGGCTCAAATCTTCCTGATTTCTTCCACCAGACAGTAAAACGTTGTTTGGCATAAGAAGGAAGAAGCCTGGAAGCCGAAATACCTGTTACTTTTTCCATGACCTTGCGCACAGGCCCATTCGGCTGCAAGGTCGGATTCGCGAGAAAAGAAGTGGCAGTTGCCAAACGGCCCGTTGCGTCAGTGGCAGCGAGAAGCTTGTGTCCGACGCTTTTTGCTTTGCCGTTCGTGCGTGCAGCAAGGCCACGCAACATCAAACGTGGGAAGTCAAGCTCCCACTCATGGGGAGGAGTGTAGGGACACTTGATATAGCAAAGTTTGCACTGGTAGCACTCGTCGACGACTCGATCTTGATCGGCGGGAGAGAGCTTCGGCTCAATTCCATCTGTCTTCTTATCGATCAAGTCAAACAGGGATTCAAAAGAAGGGCACAAGTTCCAGCACAGCCTGCAACCGTGACACAGGTCGAAAACTCTGTCGAGTTCCTCCCGCATATCGCCTTTATCCAGATACAACGGGTTATCGAAGTCGTATACAGTGCTCACGACGCGCCTTTCGCTCAGGTCCCTGAAAAACCACCCAAGCCAACGTTCACGCACTTACCTCGCAAAAAACTTCTCCCGCAAAGCGGTCTATGCCGAGCCTGGACACGCCTCGGTGAGAGGTTGCAGCAAAGACAAGTTACAGCAAAAACCTGGTCTCCAGAAAATGAGCAGCGTCCGTCCGCTCATTTCACCGCGAAAAAACAGGTCACAACTACTACTTGCAGAATAGGGGCAGCTTGCGGTTTTCAGGCTTTTCGCAAGGCTGTTCTCTACGTCCACCACAGAAAACAATCCCAAAACTCCTTACAAGAAGCTTCTCGAAAAACCGTGCATTATGCAGGATCTCACTGGGCCACTCATTCTTCCTGCCTCATCCCTGGCATACATCCCAGCCGACGTCCCAGCACAGAAAAACAGGCGGGGGCAAACAAAGACAGAAAAAGAAAAGGCTTCTTGCACTTCTCCCGAAAGAAAAACGCAAGAAGCCAGGAAAGGTCAGCCGAGGCTTTCAAGACCTTGCTGGAACCGGCCCGCGTGGCTTTTTTCCGCGCGCGCAAGTGTCTCAAGCCAGTCGGCAATGTCAGAGAAGCCCTCGTCACGCGCTGTCTTTGCGAAGCCGGGGTACATCTCAGTGTACTCAAACGTTTCGCCGGCAATGGCTGCCTTCAGGTTCGCGGAAGTCTCTCCCACAGGCTGTCCTGTAGCAGGATCTCCCACTTCTTTGAGGTAGTCAAAGTGACCAAAGGCGTGTCCTGTCTCCCCCTCCGCAACGGAACGGAAGAGTGCAGCAATATCGGGTTCCCCCTCTATGTCAGCCGCCTGTGCAAAATAGAGGTAGCGACGGTTCGCCTGGCTCTCACCAGCGAAGGCTTCTTTGAGGTTCTTTTCGGTTTGCGTACCCTCGAGGCCCATCAGGATTTTCTTCTCCGTTTTACAGATCAAAATCGGAACACGCGCAACAGGGTTCAAAGAGAGAGTTGTCGTGTACTCGATGCCAATGTTCGGTTTTCCCCTTTTTCACTGTCCCAGGCAAAAGCCCAGCCCAAGAAAAGGCTTGACAGAAGGTTGTATCAGAGGAAAGACCTGCCGCGTTCGCTCAGTCGGACACGCAGGCCAAAAAACCAAAATATCACTCCGGAACAGCATCACACCTATACCGAAGGTCAACACTCCGAAGTATAGGCAGGATTCCAGATTAGACACAGTCTAATCTGGAATCCCTATGACATCTCGCACTGGCCTGCACATATCAGGAAACAGGCTGTTTTGTCACACGCAAATAGGGCTTCTGTTCGTCCCAGCCCTCGGGAAACAACTTCTCAGCCTCTTCAGTAGAAAGAGCCGGAACGATAATGACATCCCCACCTGGCTGCCAATTTCCTGGCGTCGCGACCTTATGGGCATCAGTCAACTGCAGAGAATCAATCACTCGCAGGATCTCATTGAAATTCCGGCCCGTACTCGCCGGATACGTAAGAGTAAGCCGAATTTTGTTCGTTGCATCAATGATAAAAACAGAACGAACTGTCAACGTGTTGTCGGCATTCGGGTGGATCATGTCATAGAGATTCGCGACTGCTCGATCAGGATCCCCAATCATCGGGAAATTCACTGCCTGCCCCTGGGTCTCCTCAATATCTTTTTCCCACTCTTTGTGACTCTCCACACTGTCAACGCTAAGTCCCATTGTCTTGACATTGCGCTTTTGGAACTCACCTTGCAGTTTCGCGGTAAGGCCAAGCTCTGTCGTACACACGGGAGTAAAATCCTTGGGGTGTGAAAAAAGAACTGCCCATTTATCTTTTTTCCACTCATGAAAATCGATTTTTCCCTCAGTGGTATCAGCTGTGAAATTCGGGGCTTCGTCGCCCAAACGCAGTGACATTTCATCTCCATTTCCACTATTTAAAAACCAGAAGTAAGTCGGAAAAAAGAAAAACCTGTTTCCCGATTTCCGAGCTTAAAACACTTCGCCACACTCTTCAACTGAAAGACCCACCCCTCAGTAGAAAACACTGCTTTATCCCGACAAACATCCCTTTTCGCCTTACTTATGCAGGCCGGCAAGTGATCACCCTCTTCCAGCGGACTTGTCAGCATGCGCACATTTCCCGCCTCAAAAGTGCGGGAACACTCCCTACCTGCCGCCGTCCTACCCCTGTGTTGTTCTCCTGTCGTCCCCGGTACGCCAGCGAGCCCATCCATCCAGGTGTATATATCCGCTATGTGTATATATCCGCTCAAAAAACTTTCCAAATAGCATGCAAATAACAAAGGGGGAACAGGCTTTGCCTGTCCCCCCCGAAAAAGTTCCGGATGAAGTTTTCTACTCAGCCTTCTTCAAGTGCGGAACAACATGTGTTGACAATAAGTCGCGTCACCACATAGGGATCCATGTTGGCATTGGGGCGACGATCTTCGAGATACCCCTTGCCCTCTTTCTCACACTGCCAGGGAATCCGCACAGAGGCACCCCGGTCAGACACGCCATAGCTGAAGTCTGTCCAGCGGGCGGTCTCATGCAAACCGGTCAGGCGCTTGTCGACACCGAAACCATAGTTTTTCACATGCTCCTCGGGATATTTCCCCAAGGCCTGCGCCGCCTTGATGATCTCATCGTAGGAATTACGCATCCCTTTGGTAGAGAAGTTGGTGTGTGCGCCTGCTCCGTTCCAGTCCCCTTCAATGGGCTTTGGGTCCAGCGTGACGGTGACATTAAAGTCCTCTGCCACACGGTAGAGCAGCCAGCGGGAAACCCAAATCTGGTCGGAGACCTCAAGCGGAGAAACCGGCCCAATCTGATATTCCCACTGCCCCATCATCACTTCGGCGTTCGTGCCAGAAATAGCGATTCCCGCTTTCATGCACGCAGTGGTGTGGGCTTCGACAATATCGCGACCCCAGATCTCATCCGATCCCACACCGCAATAGTACGGTCCCTGTGGGCCAGGGAACCCACCGGCAGGCCAGCCATGTGGCCTACCATTACTGTAAAATGTGTACTCCTGCTCAATGCCGAACAGCGGCTCCTGTGCTGCATAGCGATTTGATACTTCTTTACAGAGCGCCCGCGTGTTTGTCTCATGCGGCGACATGTCAGTGTAGAGCACTTCACACATCACGAGCAGGTCATTGCCGCCCCGAATAGGGTCTGGACAGGAAAAGACCGGACGGAGCACGCAGTCAGAAGCGTCACCCGGTGCCTGGTTCGTGCTAGAACCATCAAATCCCCAGATGGGAAGGTCTTTCTTGTCATCTGGAAGGACCTTCGTTTTGGAACGCAAACGGGAAGTCGGCACAGTGCCATCGACCCATATGTACTCTGCCCTATATGCCATTCCTCTTCTCCTTCGAATTGGCCTACTACGCGAAATCACGCGCGACGCGGCAGAGGCGGGACACCACCGAGAGGAAACACCCACCAAAAAACCCGCACCTCACACAAGCGAACACCTACTGCCAAGAATATTACGTACAAAACAGTAAGCATCACTTTTAGTATCAGAAAGAAGCATATAGCTTCCTATTTCTTAACCATATCCACATGATGAACAATACGTAAAATATAAGGTTATAAGCGCCAAACAACTCATATCCCAGATAAATTCATACCATTTTCCCTACAACCAGCATCTTTTCACAGCAAAAAACCAAGAAAAATACTCTTCTTACCGAAAAAGAGATTGCCAGTATGCGAACAAGTAAACGGGAAAAGAACCTCCGAAGGAAACCCCTCCAGCAACAACATTCCCCAGAAACCCTAGGAAGAAGAACTCTTTCCTTGCAGATTTGAGAAACGCTCTGCGAGGTCAGGGGGAAGATGCAAAGACGGCAAAGGAGGCGTACGCGGTGGGTGTGGGGCTTCTCTCTCGGGTTCATCCCCAGCAGGAGAGAAATCAGCTTGGAGCCCATCCAACGGCAGCTCCTTGGCCTCACCTTGGTCTCTCACCAATTTCTCTTGTCGTGTCGCATCCACTCCCCACCCAACACCAGGCGCATCCACTCCCCCAGCACCAGTGGCATCAAGCCCACACACGCTCGACACCACCCCCTGTTTCGGGTGAAGAAGCACAAAACGCAAGCCCATTTCCGACTCGACGCTGAAACTTTCCCCGCTCGGATCTTCGACTACCTCGATCACGAGCTCCTCGTCGGGGCGATAGGAGCGGGCAAGCCATCCTGGAGCGTACACAGGCACGCCGTTCACTTCTCCCACAAGCTCGGCTTCTGGCTCCACAAGATGGTTCTCAAACAGGAAAGGGGCCGTGGAGTCACAACAACCTGTTCCAATGGTCATCGTCAACGGACCAGAACGCTGCTTTTTTACGATCGACACAACAGATGCCGCCCGAGAAGTCACCACAACACGCATGCCCTCTCCTTTTTTCCGCTTTTTGCCCTGCTGTCTTCCCCTGCAGGTAGTGAGGCGTCACCAGCAGAGAATCCCCGCTATTACTTTTTCTCCACTTTCGCAGGTTTCTCCCGCAGAGTACAGAGCGCGGAATACAGAAAGAAACGGGCACCGGCACCAAGGAGAAAACTCTCGCCCCCGGAACCGGCTCCCGTCACAAATCGAAAAAGTACACGTATTTCGCTTCTGCCTGCACACATTCTCTTCCGAAGACTTCCCAGAAAAAACGAACGTGTGCAGGTCTGTGTTTAGGAGCTGAAAAGCATGGCGAAGGCGAGGTGAGCTGAGGGATCTTGCCCCAAGCCGTCCACATGAACACGCTTCTTCAATCGGTACTCGTTATAACCCCAGACGCCAAGTTCGGATCCGACACCCGACTGCTTGTACCCGCCAAATGGATGGTCAGGACCAAGAATGTGGTGTTCATTAATCCACACAGTTCCCGTACGAAGACGATCGGCAATTCCTTTTGCCCGTTCTGTATCAGCGCACCATACTGCACCGGCCAGACCATAGATAGAGTCGTTCGCCACGCGAATCGCCTCTTCTTCGTCTTTCACTTTAATAACTGACAAAACAGGACCGAAGATTTCCTCTTGGGCAATCTTCATATTATTGTCCACATCGCAGAAGATCGTGGGCTCATAGAAGTAGCCGTTCGCGAACTCGTCGCCTTTCGGCCGCTTCCCACCACAAACCAGGGTGGCACCTTCGCCCTTACCAATCTCGACATAACGCTCAACCGTGTCAAGCTGCGCAGCCGACACGAGCGGACCCTGGTCCGTGGAAAACTCGGCAGGATCGCCGAGCTTAATCCCCATAGCCAGTTCTTTCATCTTGGCAAGAAGCTCGTCGTGCACAGATTCCAGGACAATCGCGCGGGTGCCCGACTCGCAGACCTGCCCGTTATGCATGAAAGTGCCGAACAATACGCCCTTCGCAGCAAGGTCCAAGTTCACATCATCCATCACGATCGCCGGGGACTTCCCACCGAGCTCGAGCGTGACCTTCTTGACGGTAGGAGCAGCAAGCTGCATCACTCTCGCCCCCACCTCTGTGGAGCCAGTGAATGCGACCTTGTCCACAAGACGGTTCGAGGCTATTTCTTCTCCGACGGTGCTCCCAGGACCGGATACAACGTTCAACACACCCCGAGGCAAACCCACATCACTACACACACGCGCCAATTCAAGCGCAGTCAAAGAAGTAATCGATGCAGGCTTGAGGACCACAGTGTTACCTGCGGCAAGTGCTGGAGCCATCTTCCATGCGGCCATGACCAAGGGAAAGTTCCACGGGGTAATCTGCCCGCATACTCCGATTGGTTCCCAGCGCAAATAGTTCGGGGAGGGTTGTGGACCCATCACTACAGGTGGCAGTTCCTCAACTTCTGCCACTGTCTCGGCATATTCCGCAAACTTCAAGAAAGTGCCCGCGCACCCGGCCACGTCAGCGAGCATGGCCTTACGAATGGTACCCCCACTGTCCATGGATTCAAGCTGGGCAAGTTCCTGCTGCTTCGCAGTGATCCCGCTCGCAATCTCGCGCAGGACCGCTCCTCGCTCGGCTCCGGTCATCTTGGGCCAGGGGCCTTCGTCAAAGGCTTTGCGCGCCGCCTCAATCGCACGGATGGCATCGGCACGCCCTCCTTTCGAGACCTCCGCAATCTTTTCGCCATTTGCCGGATTGTAGGTGGTATAGGTCTCCCCCGAGGCTGCCTCAGACCACTCTCCGTCTATAAACAGCTGATAGTCAGCCATACTGCATTCCTTCTCGCTGTTGTTTCCTGCACCAATCATCGGCGCCTGATACATGAAAAGAACCACGCGTGACAGGTATCACGCTCCAAAAATAGCCAGAAAGCAACCCTGAACAAGAAAACACGAAAATTGCGAAAAGTCTGCCAGACGAAAAATCAGATAAAGGAAAAAGATGCTTTCATTTCAGGAGGCTCCCGCAAGGGAAGTTCCGTGTTCCCCACCTGCACGACACGAGGTGGCTCAGCAGCAATATCGGGATCGGGCACACTGCGTACCCGACCTTCCTCCTCCAGTTTTTGCAGATGCGCCAAAACCGTATAACGCGCCACGGGATGCAAAAACTCCTGCACGTCGGCATAGACCCTTGCCACGATATCAGCGATCTTCGTATCCCCTGCCTGCAGGGCGGACAGAACTGAGGACTCCCTTGCCTCTCGGTGTGCGATGATCCCTTCCATCTCACACGATGGATCAGGTAAAACCCCGCCGTGACCCGGATACAAGTGCGACAGGTCCATTTTGATTAAGCGCCGCAAGGAACCTAAATAATCCGCCATATTGCCATTCGGCGGGGCAATAACCACTGTGGACCCTGCCATCACATGGTCACCTGTAAAAAGCGCGTGTTCCTCTTCCAGCAAAAAACAGAGATGCTCCGCGGCATGACCAGGAGTATGCACTCCTCTGAGACGGGCACCGCCCACTACCATCACTGCCCCATTCGGAAAGGGCCGATCGGCCGGACGCTTTCCGGCTGTGTCTCGCTTCGAATAAATTGGCACTTCAAAGTGGGCACGGAACATGTCGCACCCGAGAGAATGGTCGCCATGATCGTGAGTGAGCATGATCGCCTTCACCTCGCGGCCATCCACTGCACGTGTCACCGCCTCAAGATGATCTTCCCGGTCTGGTCCAGGATCCAAGATCAAGACAGGATCTGTGCCCACCACATAGGTGTTCGTACCAGGACCAGTCATAAAACTGGGATTTGCGGCCAGCACTCTTCTCACAAGTGGCGTAAGCTGCTCAATTTCTCCCGCACGTTCCGGGTTCGGAAAAGAAAGGTCTGGCGAAGAAATTTGAGAAGACAAGGTCCGGTCCTTCTCGTCGAGTTATCGTGTGCACCGCGGCACGGCACACATCAAGTTAGGAATCAGCTGGTTTGATGAGAAGCTTGTCGTATCCAAGGTCGAGCGACACGGACCCATCGTCTCCAAACACCACTTTAGGCCGTACAGGCTCAACTGCACATCGGAGACCTTCTGTCACCGTTTCATCGGCCGAGCTGAAGGCAGAAAGCCACTGCAGGTTCGCCATCGTAGGAGGCAGTAAAAAAAGATCGCCGGCAATGTTACGTTCCAAAGCCTCTTGCGGAGAAATCCAAAGTGCCTCGGTTGTTTCACTCTCATCGTGCACAGGCACCTGCCCATCGGGAGCCTTCACGACAAAAAACCGAGTGTCGAAACGACGTTTTTCCCCTTGCGGAGTTACCCAGCGTGCCACGAGCGCAATCGCAGCAGCGTCAATTGAGGCATCGAGCTCGTGCAGAAGATCAGCGAACGAGTGATCCCCGGAAGCGACCGCCTTGCGGACTGCAGGTACGTCTCTGATCTGGTCATAGGGCTGCTCGCCCTCAGCAATAAGAATCCCGGATTCCTCAAAGGTCTCGCGTGCAGCAGCCGCCCAGAACCTTCGCCCATCTTTTTCACAGCCGACAACCGAAGCCGCCGTCTCGGGACTACGCCCAGTGATAAGGCCTCGTTCAGCAGCCTTTGCATCGTCATCATCAATTCTGCCGCCAGGAAAAACAAAAGCCCCCGCGGCAAAAACAGCAGCCGCTGTCCTGCGGACCATCAGAACATCAACACCATTTGTCCCGTCGCGTACGGCCATAACCGTTGCTGCATCGCGAATAGGCACATCGGTATTGGGAACCTCCGACATGACCGAACCCCCTCAACCTCTCACAGGCAATCCCACCCTACACCCAGAAGAAGAGTCTGAACGATTCAAAGGAAGAAAGACCACAAAGAAAGAAAAAAAAGCGGAATCCTCCACAGGACTCACAGAAACTCTGGAAAGGCTATTCCGGGGAAACAGCAGACCTTGTTTTGTCTAGCTGCCCGAACGTCCCCATCGCAGACCCTGCACAATACGACGCAGCCCCCGAGCCGGTTCGTTTTCCCACTCACGATCCCCGGAGAAAAATTCCCAAGGACTGTCTTCGCGACCGCTCATAAAACACCAGTCGCCTTCGTTCATAACCTCTTCTCGACCCGCAATGGTATCGGCGATACCATTGCTTTCGCTCACAGGAAAACGGGCCACCACCGAACGGATCCGGTCAGAAGTTGTCTCTTGCTCGACAACGGGAATCTCCTCGGTACAAAAGGCTTCCCTTTCCCCAAGAAGGTCAAACGACATACCGTCCATTGGCATTGTGTCGGGCATTGGGATGCCAGTACCAGAGGAACCCTCATTCCAGACTGGCGCCCGCCCCATATTGTCGACAAAGCGATGTCGAGAAAACATGCTGCCGCGTTCAGCCCCCCAGTCGCTTCTCTCATCGAGAGCCACCTCGGCGGCAAGCGTCATAAACTGACTGTCCGCAGAAATCGGGGGGGAAGCAGCAGGTGCGGAGAAGGTTTCGTCCACTGAGCCAGACGACGCAGCCTCAGGAAAATCTCCAGGAAAGTCTGATAGCGCAGCATCTTGGGCAACATCCGCAGTGTTTTGCGGGAAAGAAAACTGATCATCAGGACCATTCACCGCAGGTACTCCCGCGGCAAGTGGCAATGATTTGAAAGGCAGAGGTTCCACGTTTCCGAACTCCTCGACGTGATGAAGACCCTTGGGAGCAGAATGGTCTTTCACGGCTCTACAGGCGTTTCCATCACAGGACAATGTCAGAACTCATCGACGAAACAGCGGACCCGCGGTGGTTGCCGCAGTTTTTCCTTCCAACAATCCGCTCAGATCCTTCCTGGATCATGCTTCGTGACTCTTTCCCAGCCACGCTCAGTCGATTACTTCGACCGCACACTCTCCACTTTCCTCCAGAAAGTTCTCGTAACCCTAGCACGACTGACATAGCACACCATTCCTAACAGCATCTCACCCTCTTTTTTTCCTTTTGCCAAAAGAGAAAAAACGCCCCCAAACATCCTGGATACGCCGTAAAGCATTCGTATCCTGTATGAGTTCCTGTTTGATAAGAGGAGCAGGACGAGAGACCTCCCGCGCAGGAGGCGCTGCTTCTTCGCCGCTGTCCTTTTTTTGCCGACCCCTGAATAGTTTCCCCAATGGTTTCCCCAAAGAACTAAATACAGGATCAGTGTGAAAATTTTTGCCCGGCATATTCCGGCTTCACGCTTTCACAGGAGCCCCTGGTCCGAAAAGGTAAAAACACCCCTCCACCAGGTATAATAGTGTCAATATACCGACACCCTTCCCCTTTTCCCAATACAAGATGAAAAACCGAAAAATCGAAAACCTTGGAAACATACAAGGACAAGAAAAAAGCAAGGACGAGCAGTATCGAGATCTCCTACAACAGGGTGCGGAATCTTGGCAATCACCAGGCACATTTTACACGCTCTTTCCGCAGCATGCTGCGGAAAGAGTCTCTATCTTCTTTTACTTCTTCATCCTTTTTTCTTCTTCGAAGAAGAAAAAAGTTGCGCTCGAATATTCTGGAAACGCTGCGCAAAACTCGTATCTTGTATCAGGTCTTGTTTGATAAGAGGAGCAGGACGAGAGACTTCCGGCACAGAAGGCTTTTCTTCTTTTTTTTCTTCTTTTTCGCTGTCCTTTTTTTGTCGCTGTTTAAAAATATTTTTTATATTTTTGAACAGCGACTTCTTTTCACTTGAAGAGGCAGAAAATCCCGAACCAGCGCCTTCTGCGCCTTCTGGTAAAGGTCGCTCAGCAATCAGGAATTTCTGCATAACACTGTCAAGATTTTCGCTCGACAGATCCCAGCTTCTCCCTTTGGTAGGACCGTTTGTCCCCACAAAATAAAAATACCCATCCATCTTCAGTACGCTGGCGTCAACTCCCGCTTCCCCCTGCCCTTTTCCCAGCATGAGATCTGAAATTTCACGGTCAAAAACTCGAAAACACACACGAATAGGAAAAAACCGAATAAAGGACATATGGAGATCTTTCGCAGCAGAATGCTGCATCATCGAAATCACCGTGACACCGCCCGCACGTCCTTTGTGGAGGATACTGCGCAAACGTTCTTGGTCTTCTTCTGTCGATCTCTGCAAAAAACCATGCAGGTCATCAATAGCAAGAAGAATCCTGTCACCAGAAGAACTTCCAAGACCCCCAGTCCCGGTCTCCACAATACGACCCGTTACCTGCCTATCCAAATTTTGCAACAGCTCACTAAACAACTGCCCCTCTTTGGGACGGGTCTCCTCATCACCCCCCCCAAACGCTTCTACTTCGGGATTACTCAAAAATACTGAGGCAGCATGTTTCGACCAGACATACAAATCCGGATGGACCAAACCAATCAGCCAGATTTTTGCACCTGAAAATGCATGCTGCGCGATTATTTGCTGCAGCAGAACAGTCTTCCCAACCCCAGACTGACCAGCAATAAGAACATGCAGATCCGCGGGAATACTGAGTTCCTTTCCCTTTTCGTCCTTCCCGATAAGAATTTCCTTGGTGGTCTTCACCGACTCCAGATCCAGCACAGGCGACTTTCCCATTTCGGCAAAGGGATCTTTAAACGTCAGAAGAACAACAGCTCTCGACTCACCCTTGCTGTCGTCTCTTTTCTCCGCTGCCGCGGACTTTGCCTTGTACTCCTCACCAATCGTCCCCACATGCTCTTTCACCTCATCCAGTGTCCAGCTGCGGGAGTCTGATATCCAGTCAGAAAGCAATTTCGACAACCATTTAGGAAGGAAAGTGGTCTTCGGCACAATCTCCAGAAAAAGAGCATATTCAACCCCCCCTTCAATGGTCTCCTTGACTTCCACAAGAGAAGGCACTCTGTTGTCTTTCGACAATCCAACTTTTTCCGCTACTTGGGGCCACTTATATTGGAGATCCCTTGCGAATCTCCCCTTGCCACGCCATTCCCCAATAGCTGCCCACTGCTTGAACACCCACTTCCAGGGGTCTGCATCCCCTATCGTTTCCAGTTTCTCCTCCTGTCGTTGCTCCAGCCAGGAAGTCAATGTCAAAAGAGCAAGGACAATACCCACGACAGGAACAAACCACACGGAAAGCATGCTCCACAGAAAAAGCACGACCAACACAATCGTGCTCCACACCAAAAAATCTTTCCAGTACAGTGACATCCAACGGGCAAACATCGTCGGCCTGTAACCAACACGGTGTCCTTCTCTGCCTCGCATTCTGCGCTGCAACGAAATCACAAGCTCAGCGGCGAAAACCCCAATAAAAACCCAAACAAGCACCAGCGGGGAAGCCAACAAAAAAAGACGCGCAAGCACAACGGCAAGAAGCGGAAGAAAGAACCAATTTGCCACTGCAGTGCCCCCTCAATATCCCTTCCAGAAGAGCGGTGAAGGGCAACATGCCGAGACGCGCGCAAAAAAGAAGAAAGGCGACAAGGTCAAACGAACCTCTATCCCGAGCCTCTATCCACTCAAACAGTATGAGAAATCATCAGACTAATGGGAAAACTACAAATCATTCCATAAACCCGAGAAAATTGAAAAACCCACTACTTCCTACGAAAATGCCAGAGTTTTTCACAAGAAAAGGGCCGCACCGTTAAACGGTGCGGCCCTTTTTGGGTCGCGAAGAAAACCCACCCGTTGCCACACGCGAGATGGTGGTCAAGACGCGGTCAAGACGCTGGACAAGAAAGCACGACAGGCAAAAAGGAAAGCACACTTTTCTCCATGTACTAGAAAAGGCAAATCAGGACACTTGCACCCACAAAATTGCCTGGCTTTTTCTGGAGAAAAGAGCCCACTCCCTACAGGAGCCCCCTAGAGGACCCCACTCTGCGAACAGCGATCCGAAACAGATATTTGATCTGCTGTTTGGACAGCCACCCCAGATTCCTCCGAGGAAAACCCTCAGAAGAACAAGTCAGAACAAGGTGCAAGACAACATTTCGTCATTGCACCAGGGAAGCACTGACACACTCTTACCTATTCGATTTGATTTCCACCAAACGCTTTTCCAAGCGAACTTGAACCCCACACAAGCGCAAGACACCGAAGGATTTCAACCTGTACGAGCGAGAAGATTCCGGCGTTCTGCCTCTGTCATCGCACCCCAGATCCCGTGTGGTTCACGGGTCGAAAGGGCTTTGTCAAGGCAAATCGTCGACACTTCACACTCCGAGCAGATGGCCTTTGCGCGCGACTCGCGACGTTCACGCTCGTCTTTGCGCTCAGGATGCGTCGGAGGGAAAAACAGGTAAGCCTGTGGTCCCCTACACGCCGCACGCAACTGCCACGGAAGGTCTTCTTCTATGGTCTTGTCGTGCCGCTTGATGACGTTCATAGCACGCCCAAAATAGACAGAGGCGCACTCCCGGTCCAGAGAGAATTGTGGGTATTTCTTCCTTCACGCCGAGACACCACTTTCTGCGTTTTTCAAACGCGAAAAGTCCAGATTTTTTGCACAGAAAGTGGTGACAAAAAAGAGAGGATACATCATCTTCACCTTAAATACACCCACTTTTCTCCGCGACATACCCGAAGCCACTATTCCCACCACGGATCATAACAAAGGCACTTTCTCGAAATACTTCACGGCACTTTAAAAAATACGACCCCAGACACTTCCCTTGAGAACAGCAAGGACGACACCATTGACGACAGCAAGGATCCCCTCACCCCAAATGCCATACGTCACATTTCTCACCATTTGACATGGCGAATCGCATAGCGAGTCGTTTCAGTGGATCAGTCGCCTGCGACAGCCAGATCCCGATCAACCTCGAGCACAATCCCATCAATGAGACGCACTGTCACACGTTCCCCTTGCCCGATGCGCCCTCTATGCGAACGGGCCTTCCAGACTGCCCCATCCACGGAAACAAGTCCTTCCGATGCGATGTCAGTCTGCGCCTCTCCCGCCAAACCAACCAGGTTTCCCCGTCCGATTACCGGAGTCGCAAAACGAGTACGAGCAATGGTGGTCATAACTACTGTGTAGAAAAGCACCATCCCTCCGACCACAAGAAAAATAGCCCACCACCGTACTTGATATATGCCAACGCTCGTGAAAAAGAGAGAACCCACAATCGCAGCAACTGTTCCTGCCATCGTGAAAATCCCCAAGTTCACGACCTGCACATCAATCGAGAAAAGCAAGAGCGACAGCGCCAGCAACACCACTGCCCACCAGTTCACCGGCAATGCCCCCATCGCGACAAACGAAATGAGCAGGCACGCAGCCCCCATGATCCCCGCAAGTCCAATTGACGCGGCATAAAACTCAAACACCACTGCCGCTAATCCCAACATAAACATCACATAGGCAAAAGTCGGGGTATTGATCTTGTGAAAGAAGTTTGGGACGTACGAAATACGATAAAAACGGGTAATTACCGTGGGCTCCAGCCCGACCTGCCCATCTTCTCCCGTCACCACCTGCGCAGTGTCCAACACGCGAACGCTGCCATCTTGCATCACGATTTCTTGCTCATCAAGTCCCACAATCACCTGGCCCACAATTGGCGGCAACGAGGACACCAGACCGGCAGCATGCGCCGATTTTGCGGTCATCTTGTCTTCCAAAAGCGCCGACCAGGCCTGCACGCCTTCAGTATCCTTGGTTCCCAACACCTCCTGCAAGAGCGCCTCAAACTCACTCGGAGAAAGATCCTCGTTCTCCTTTAAATCCCCTGGATTAAACGGCCCGAGCACCGCTTTCGGCGTCGCCGTCACGACATCAGATGCCGCCAAAAACAGCAAAGATGCCCCACGAGCCCGCGCTCCGGCCGGCCCTACCCAAGAGATGACAGGCACCGGCAGATCACGCGCCCGTTGCACGAGCGGCATGACATCCACACCTAGCGCTCCGAGAGAGTTCACCCGAAACACCAAGGCTTCAATTTCACCGCTCTCTGCCCGGGCAAACGCATCTTCGAGGAAATCCCGTTGGGCAACATCGATAGGACCGTCAATTTCTACAACATCGATGCGTTTCGTCTCCTCCACTTGTGCAAGAAAACGCAGGGGAGCCTCGCCTGTTCCCACCACATTCATATCGTTCCGAAAACTCTCTTTTGCAGTTGCCTGAGTTGACCCTGCAAGCAGGAAAAAAGATCCCGTACACAACAGAAGCAGGACGGCGAAAGCGCACTTTCTGGCAGATTTGTTAGACCAGCCTGTGGAGAACCAGGCAAAGAGCGGTATGATGCGCCTAGTCATGGATTTGTCTGCTTTCTTCGAAAGTCGGGTCTGCATTGTCAGCGGCAAGGGGGGCGTGGGAAAAACGACCTTAAGCGCAGTACTTGCGGTCATGGCCGCGTCGTCAGGACAACAAGTACTCTTGGTCGATGTTGAAGGAAAGAGTGGCCTATCGAACGCCTTCGGCGCCAACCCGTTGGAATACGAGGCCGTCACTCTCTCCCAAGGCGTTTTCGCACGCAATATCACCGCTGAGCAGGCACTTCTTGAATTTTTCCAAGATCACAACCTAAATTGGGTCTCAAAACGACTCCAATCAATGAACCTGGTCGACGTTATAGCGACCGCCGCTCCTGGCATCAAGGACATACTTGTCCTTGGAAAAGTCAAACAGATCGAGCGACGCGGAACGTACGATCTTATTATTGTGGACGCGCCTGCCGCGGGACACACTCTTACTTTTTTAAACTCGGCAGCGGGACTGATCGACGCCGTGCGCGTCGGTCCAGTACGCACGCAAGCACGCGATGTACAGGAGATGCTTACCGACCCGAGTCGCACCCAAGTCATCCTTACGACATTGCCCGAGGAAACACCGGTCAATGAGACAGTCGAAACCGCAGAAGCCCTCGTCGACCTGAAAATCAAGGTTGGTGCGGTGCTCGTGAACGGCTGGTACTCTCCCTGCCCCGCCGCGACTGTCGATGAAATACGCGCCGCCGCAGTCACAGCCGGCACGGTCATGCCCGACGAAGAAGCACAGGCTCTCGCCGACGCAAGCAGCTTTGTCAACATGCGCCACCGGCTCCAACAAACCCAGCTTGCCCGACTTGAGGACATGCTGGCACTCCCCATCCTGCAGCTGCCTTTCTTGTTTACTGCCGACCTGGGCCGTCCTGGGATAGACACCCTCACCAAGGCTCTTGAAACCGCAATTACCGACTTCGAAACAGAAGCCCCCGCAGTTACCTTGCCGTCGAGCGACGGGAAAACAGCATGAGCACAGCTTTCGTGGAAATCGTCGAGAACAGCACCACTCTTGTTTGCTGCGGATCAGGAGGAGTTGGCAAAACCACCACAGCAGCCGTGATTGCCATGGCTGCCGCCCGCAAGGGACGGAATTCTGTAGTGGTCACGATCGACCCGGCTCGACGGCTTGCTCACGCGCTCGGCCTTGATACCAGCGATCTCGGCGACGACCCGCGCGCAATTGATCCCGCCTTATGGGACCCGGAAAATAAACGCGTAGAAAATGGCAGCATGTCAGCGGTCATGCTCAACGCAAAATCCACTTTTGACTCTCTTGTCGAGAAATACGCCAATAACCCTGCCCAAGTTGGCCGGATTCTCGACAACACCTTTTACAAGAACATCTCCGCGGCACTCTCGGGAACGCAAGAGTACATGGCGATGGAGAAGCTCTACGAGCTGCACGAAAGCGGAGCGTACGACCTTGTAGTGATCGACACTCCTCCTTCCCGCAACGCCCTTGACTTCTTGGACGCCCCGAACCGCATGACAAAGTTCTTGGAAGGACGGGCCTTTCGTGTCCTGACTGCCCCGGCACGCGGTGGCATGCGCCTTGTCACACGGGCAGCACGCGTTTTTCTTCGCACCACCGCGCGAGTGCTCGGCAGCGAAGTCCTTGATGACATCGTGGAATTTTTCGGCGTCTTCGAAGGAATGTACGAAGGTTTCCACCACCGGGCAGCCCATGTGCGAGACCTTCTCGCCCACGAGTCCACCCTCTTCATGCTGATCGCCTCCCCGCGCCGCGACGCGCTCGAAGAAGCAGAATTCTTCGCCGAACAGCTCCGAGAAAAAAACTTCCCCATTGCCGGTGCCATCGTGAACCGGCTCCATCCCCACTTTACCGAATCGCTCGCACAGGCCACCCGTCTGCGTTCCGAAACCTTTACAGAACGCGCGAACGAAAACGAAGCCACTACCCTTCTCGCCGAACTCTACGCCAACCTGGCCTCATTCCAAGAGGTCGCACAAAAAGAACGAGACCATCTTGTGCGGCTTGAAGAGCTGGTAAGCCCCGGTCCCGTCGAAAAAATACCCTTCCTTGGCGAAGATGTGCATGATTTCTCCACCCTCCGCCTGCTAGAAGACACCTTGTTCTCCAAAGACACCGAGGCCGACAAGATCGCTGCCATACCACATGCTCAGTGAGACACTTGATCTCCAGCCAACTACTTCCGGCCCAACACCAAGGACCTCATGCCCATGGCAAACATACTGGTCATTTCAGACTCTGCCGCGATGCGAAACGAAATCATAGGAACTCTCACCCGTCGCGGATTCGACACAATCCCCTGCGACGACGGCCACAAAGCCAGTACCCTCCTCAAAGAACACCAGCCTGACCTTGTAATCTCGGATAGTCAAGTCACCTCAATGGGCATCATGGCGATCACGCGCGAACTCCGTATGCTCGAAGCAGAAGAAAACCTTTCTCGCACTCCCATCCTCGCCATCCTCGACCGCCGCCCCGACATCTTCCTCGCCCGCCGCGCCGACACCGACGCCTGGCTCGTCAAACCCTGCAACCCGGCCGCCCTCCGCTGGACCGCCAACACTCTGCTCGACCCGGACAAAACCTGGACCGAGCAAAACCTCGAAGCCGAACTCGCCGGCACCCTTGAAAAACCCACCCCACCCATAACCCCCGACGAGCAGACCCCCAGCGAGGAACCCGCCGAAGCCCCCGCCTAGCCCAGACACCTGCGACCCAACCCGGCACACACGCGACCCAACCCAACACACACGCGACCCAACCCGGCACACACGCGACCCAACCCGGCACACACGCGACCCGACCCAAGGGCCATATGCCCGCAAAACCCCTCCCCGCCCAGCATTCTTGTATCAGACACCTCATACGCCGGCAGGTTGGTCAGAGATCACAACCAGCTCTGGTAATGTACCAAGCCACTTCCACGTTGAAAACACAATCAGCGCAAGAATAATAAAAGAAAAATAGACTCTGACCTCGATAAATACCATTTTGAAAAAGAGTCACACAGTCAAAACTATGCGAGAGACTCTATCGGCGGCACCCCACACAACACCTGAAACAAAGAGGTTGCATTCCCCCACCAACACAAGAAGGACCTCTTTTCAGGCAAGCACTTGTTTCTGCCATAGGCATATGGTGAGGACGGTACAAATTGCTAGGCGAAACTGAGGGAAACAGGGTCGACCAAGAAGGGGACCAAGAAAACGCTCCGCGAAATGAAATCACACGTTCCATACAAGAAAAACCGGAGTGGTGGTTAGATAAAAAAGGCGAAAACATCATAGTTTCGTTAGGAGCCACTGCTCTCTCGCCTGTCGCCCACGCCCACTTCACCGGGGAAAGTGTCCTCGAAGCAGTGGCAAGAATCTTGGGAACAACCACAGCGCAAACGATTCTCGGCAACATAGTGCAGCGCATCATCAACAAAATGCGCAGTAAACAGAACCAAGATCCTACACCGACACCAGATCTCACAGATGCCTTGCGAGAAGCACTCGAGGAAGCACTGAACCGGCATGGAACACGCGCAGAGCTCTCCAAGCTTTTGCATCGCATACATGCAGTTGAAACAGCATTGGAAGCCGCCCCGGACAAGGCACGCGCAGAACTCGCGATAGAACTGAGAAAAGCGAGTACATCATGCGAGGAATACCGATGGATAGACAAACACACCATCAAGATCCTGCAACAACTCGACCAAAATCAGCAAGAAACACTGAGGATTTCACGCGAGACATGGGTGCACGCACGGCAAGCCGCAATCGCCAGCAAAGCCCTGCTCAGTCACACAATTAGCGCAGAGATCGGCAAGCGTTTCCTTCCTCCCGTCCTTCCAGAAGACACCGATCCAGAAGACACCGATACTGCTACAAAAGACGCACCGGAAAAAAGCGAGGAAGAGCACCAAACCTCGATCAAAAAGGGAGCCTGCCCTTATATGGGCCTGCGAGCCTTCGGCCAAGAAGACGCGTGGGCGTTTTGTGGACGGGACAAACTTATCGACCAGCTCGCAGCTCGTCTCGAAGAATCCCACTTCATCGGAATTATCGGACCGTCGGGAAGCGGAAAAACCTCGTTGACCCAAGCCGGCCTGCTCCCACGCCTGCAACAGACCGACAGCCTGGGAACAACGGGACGCTGGCGGGGCGGACAAGTATTTCGGCCAGGAAAATACCCGTTGGAGGCTCTTGCCTTCGTGGTATGTCAGGACACAGGATTACTACCGGGAATGCAGGCCGACGATTTGCGCCGTGGATCCCGCAATCTCGATCTCACCGCACAACTTCTCCTGCTCGAAGCCCCGCGGAACGCCCGCTATCTCTTGATCGTTGACCAATTCGAAGAGATCTTCACCCTCTGCGAAGACGAAAAAGAACGAGAACGCTTTATCGACCTGCTCATTCAAGCCGCCATCTCCACAGAAAGCAGAACAAGCCTCCTTATCACCCTACGTTCCGACTTCTACGGCCATTGCGCGTCCTACCCAAACCTGGCGCGTCTCCTCGAAAAAGACCAATTTCTCGTGCCTCCCCTTGGCACAGCAGAAACCCGCCAAGCCATCGTGCAACCTGCACTCTCCGTTGGGCTCATCCCCGAACCCGGCCTGGAAGAATGCGTACTCCGAGATCTGCATGAAGCACCTGGCGGACTGCCTTTGCTGTCCCAAGCCCTGCGCACAACCTGGGAACACCGCGAAGACAATCTCCTCACCATCAAAGGCTACGAAGCAGGAGGGGGCATCGCCCACGCCATCACCCAAACCGCCGAAAAAATCTGGAAGTCGTTCTCCCCGGAAGAACAAGAAACAACCCGAAAACTCTTCTTGCGCCTGACTCGACTTGGCGACGGCACCGAAGACACTCGTCGCCGTATCAAACGCACTGATCTCCAGTTCCCCACCCACAACCAAAACACCGTCGACAAAGTACTTTCTCAGCTCACCAACGCCCGTCTCCTCACCCTTGACGGCACAAACAACGGCACAAACAACACAACAACTCTTGAAGTTGCGCACGAAGCCCTCATCCATAAATGGCAACGACTCCGCAACTGGCTTGAAGAAAACCGCGAAGGCCACCGCACCCACCACAACCTCACTGTTGCCGCCACCACCTGGTACACCACAGATCGAAATTCTGCCGACCTCTACCGCGGCACCCGCCTCGAAATCGCCCGCATCTGGGCAAGTGCCCACATTGAAGACCTCAACAAAATAGAAGATGACTTCCTCACCGCATCCCACCGCCAAGAAGAAAACAACAAAACCAGACAACGGATCTTTCGCACCACCCTCGCCATTGCACTCCTCCTTATCGCTCTCTACGGAGTCAAAGAAGCCAATGCAGCCGAAGAAAAAAAAGCCCGCGCAATCAAAGAAAAACTCGAAACCGAAGCCCAACGTCACCTCGAAAACCCGACACTCGACACGAGAATCGGTGCCCTCCTCACCGTCGAATCAGACAAACGCTCTCATGACATCCCGGTCAGCCTCGACTCTCTGACAAACACCCTCCTACAAAACGTCCTCACAGGACACAATGGCCGGGTATCCCACGCAACCTTCAGCTCCGACGGCACGCTGCTCGCCACAAGCAGCGAAGACGGCACGGCACGCATCTGGAACCCTCACACCGGCACACTGCAACACACCCTCACAGGACACACCGACAAAGTCACCCACGCAGCATTCAACCCCAACGGCACAATGCTCGCCACCACAAGCACAGACGGCACCGCACGCATCTGGAACCCCGAAACCGGCACACTGCAACACACCCTCGAAGCACAAACTGACAAAAAAGACACCAACCAAGAAAACACCGACACAGTACCCCAGACGGCATTCAATTACCACGGCACACTGCTCGCCACCACAAGCGGAGATCGTACGGCGCGCATCTGGGACCCCAAAACCGGCAAACGGCAACACACCCTTACAGGACACACCGGCAAAGTCACCCACGCAGCATTCAACCCCGAGGGCAGCCTGCTCGCCACAAGCAGCGAAGACGGCACGGCACGCATCTGGAACCCTCACACCGGCACACTGCAACACATCCTCGAAGGACACGACAAGAAGGTGAAGCACACGGCGTTCAACCACGACGGCAGACTGCTCGCCACCACAAGCAACGACGGCACCACACGCATCTGGGACCCTCACACCGGCACACTCAAGCACACCCTCAAAGGACACACCGATGATGTTGTCAACGCGGCGTTCAACCCGGACGGCACGCTGCTCGCCACAGCCAGCGAAGACGGCACCACACGCATCTGGAACCCTCACACCGGCACACTGCAACACACCCTCACAGGACACACCGGCAAAGTAACCCACACGACATTCAGCCCCGATGGCGAACTGCTCGCCACCACAAGCAACGACCGCACTACACACATTTGGAACCCCGAAACCGGCACACTGCAACACACCCTCACAGGACACACCGGCAAAGTAACCCACGCAGCATTCAACTACGACGGCACACTGCTCGCCACCACAAGCACAGACGGAACCACACGCATCTGGAAGCCTCGCACCGGCACACCGCAACGCACCCTCAAAGGACACGAAGACTGGGTATCCTACACAACCTTCAACCACGACAGCACAATGCTCGCCACCACAAGCAAAGACCGCACCACACGCATCTGGAACCCTCACACCGGCACACCGCAACACACCCTCAAAGGACACGAAGACTGGGTATCCTACACAACCTTCAACCACGACAGCACGCTGCTCGCGACCACAAGCGGAGACGGCACCGCACGCATCTGGAACCCCGAAACCGGCACACTGCAACACACCCTCAAACATGAAAAGTGGGTATCCCACGCAGCATTCAACCCCAACGGCACAATGCTCGCCACCACAAGCAAAGACCGCACCACACGCATCTGGAACCCTCACACCGGCACACCGCAACGCACCCTCAAAGGACACGAAGACTGGGTATCCTACACAACCTTCAACCACGACAGCACGCTGCTCGCGACCACAAGCGGAGACGGCACCGCACGCATCTGGAACCCTCACACCGGCACACTGCAACACACCCTCAAACATGAAAAGTGGGTATCCCACGCAGCATTCAACCCCAACGGCACAATGCTCGCCACCACAAGCACAGACGGCACCGCACGCATCTGGAACCCCGAAACCGGCACACTGCAACACACCCTCGAAGGACACACCGGCTGGGTATCCCGCGCAGCATTCAGCCCCAACGGCACACTGCTCGCCACCACAAGCGACGACCGCACCGCACGCATCTGGAACCCCGAAACCGGCACACTGCAACACACCCTCAAACATGAAAAGTGGGTATCCCACGCAGCATTCAACCACGACGGCACAATGCTTGCCACCACAAGCGGAGATCGTACGGCGCGCATCTGGAACCCTCACACCGGCAAACTGCAACACACCCTCAAAGGACACAGCGGCGAAGTCATTCACGCAACATTCAGCCCCGACAGCGCACTCCTTGCCACCACAAGCGGAGATAGCACGGTACGCATCTGGAACCCTCACACCGGAGCACTCAAGCACACCCTCACAGACCACAATGACCGGGTATCCCACGCGACATTCAACCACGACGGCACACTGCTCGCCACCACAAGCGACGACCGCACCGCACGCATCTGGAACCCTCGCAATGGAACACTCAAGCACACTCTCACAGGACACAATGGCTGGGTATCCCACGCGACGTTCAACCACGACGGCACACTGCTCGCCACCACAAGCGACGACCGCACCGCACGCATCTGGAACATGACCTTCCCCTCGCGTATTTTTTTACAGAAAAAAGCCTGCAAAATTGCCGGACGTAACCTCACACGTGCCGAATGGAAAAAATTTCTGCCCGGAGAGTCCTACCAAGGAACCTGTCCGCAGTGGCCTGATCACAAGTAAAACCCATCAGAGACGCTTGCCCACAAAACAGGAAAACCCCTCCTTTCTCTGCAAACCTCTGCCCTCTCTCGACCCTGGCCAGAGAGCAATCCGGCAAAGACAACAGATTCCCGGCACATCCTACGAGAGAAAACTGCACGTGAACGACGAAAAAAGGCTCCTGTAATGCAGAGTTCTCACGCGCGAGCAGCTAGAAGCGGGAACAAAAAAGCCCCACCCAATCTGTGTGACAGCCCGGTTAGGGAGAAGGGGGACAGCCCGGTTTGCCCATTTGCCCATTTGAGAGAAGGCACGGCGACAAAAGGCAAGGTACCTTTTGATACTCCTTGCCCGAGGCCAAAGCCAATGCCAATGCAACGGGCAATAGCGCAAAACAAGTTCGCGATAGCAAGCAGAAAAAAGCCCACAAAACGAAGGGTCCGAAAAGAGCAGAGAAATCTGCGGGAAAGTCAGTATTGGCCAGGCCAGGTTGAACAGCTACACTGGGGCGGCTCGGCAGCCTGTTCACCTACCTGTACGAGAACTGGCAAAATGCCGAATCCTCATAATCGGGACGTGGCGCAGCTTGGTAGCGCGCAGCGTTCGGGACGCTGAGGTCGCGGGTTCAAGTCCCGCCGTCCCGACTCAGCACAGTGGCCTGGCCAGTTTGCTCATTCATGAGGCAACTGGCCAGGCCACTGTTTTCTCTCCCTCCTGACACCCACACACCTGGGAACACCCGACTCCGGGCCACCACTCCAACCCCAACAACTGGGGGCACAGGGCACAAGTAGAGCAGTACAGAGCCGCTCAGCAGAGGCGAAGTGCCGCGTTTTTCAGGAGAAGCTCCGCGATTTCGACACAGTTGAGGGCAGCGCCCTTGCGGAG
>Ga0209344_10001334_pt1 | contig 32797 bp, 32 predicted proteins | sample Cruoilmetagenom6_FD_187293 | JGI IMG/M metagenome (GOLD analysis project Ga0209344, IMG submission 187293) | Oil polluted marine microbial communities from Coal Oil Point, Santa Barbara, California, USA - Santa Barbara Oil Seep Sample 6 (SPAdes)... | ecosystem: Environmental > Aquatic > Marine...
CGCGGGGGCGTCAGAGCCACGCTTCAACGACAAACAGATTTATGCTTACTCGTCCATCATCGCCTTCACATGGCGCAGTCCTGAACCGATAAATTATGCTATCTTAGGGCGGCATGCGGCTGAGCTATCCTCACGCCTTAAAACCCTAAGCGGCACAGATTTTACTGATATTCAAGGCCTGCCACAGGAAGAAATTCGGGTTGAACTAGACGATACCAAACTAGCCGCCCACGGCTTGAGCGCTGCTATGGTTGCTCAGAACATTTCTCGCTCTGATGCCCGCGGCTCGTCTGGTAGTGTCAGTGGTGACGATAAATATGTTATTGAAATTGATGGTGCGCTGGATAGCCTTGAGCGTCTACGCCGTGTACCACTAGGCATGGATGCTTTTGGCTCCGCGCTAAGGCTCGGTGATGTTGCAGATGTTTCCCGCACTTACACCAAGCCCCTACAAACGATCGCTTATATCAACGGTGAGTACGGCGTAACCGTATCAAGCCGTATGGATGAAAATACCCGCATCGACCTATGGGCACTCGAGGTTGAAGCCGTTGTCGCAGAATATACTAAAATTCTTCCCGACAGTCTCGGTGTTGTGACGGTCTTTGACCAAAGCAGATACGCCGAAGAGCGCTTGTTTGGCCTACTTGGCAACCTTGCCATGGGTGCGCTGGTCGTGCTTATCGTGTTGCTAATATCGCTTGGTTGGCGTGCGTCCTTGGTCTCTGCGTCTATCTTACCCCTCACCCTACTCGCAGCGCTGGCTGTGCTCTCCATAATGGGCTTCCGCATCCAACAGGTTGTTGTGATGGGTATGATCGTGGCGCTTGGAATTATGGTTGATAATGCCATCGTGATTACCGAAGAAATCCAGCATCAATTACTCAAAGGTGTGCGCCGAAGCATAGCGGTTGCTAATACCGTTAAAAAACTATGGCTGCCGTTATTTGGTTCCACACTCACCACTATCATCGCGTTCATGCCCCTGGTTTTGATGCCTGGCAACGCTGGTGACTATCTCATCGGCATCCCTGGTGCTGTGATCGCATCGCTGGTCGCTAGTTATGTCATTGCCTTCACTATCATTTCAGCCCTCGCAGGCCGTGTAGTGCGTAACCGCAGCAAAGAACGTTCAAAAGAAGTACACAACCGCCGCATCTGGTGGAAAGATGGCATCGAGGGTGATGGGCTCTCTGCATGGTTTAAAAGTTCACTAGAGTGGTCAGCCCGCAACCCTATGCGCTCGATGCTTGTGGCGTCTTTGTTACCTATCACTGGCTTTTTCGCCAGCACCCAGCTTACCGAACTGTTCTTTCCTAAAACCGACCGCGACCAATTTATCGTGAAAATGAGTTTGCCGTCGCAGGCCACTATTGAAGAAACACGCGGCATGATAATCAAAGCCGATAAGGTTTTGCACGAGGAAGAAAATGTTGCTTTTTCCGCATGGTATGCAGGCGACCGCGTCCCTAAGTTTTATATGAACATGATCCCATCCAATACGGGGATTTTAAGCTACGCTGAGGCCATGGTAACCGTGCATGATCATCACACCATCCCTGAAATGCTAATGCGCTTGCAAGCGCGCTATGACACCGCATACCCTGAGGTTAGCTTCTCACTCAGGGGGCTCGACATGGGACCACCTGTACGCGCCCCCATCGAGGTGCGCATCGTTGGCCCAGACTTCAATTCCTTGCAGCAGCTTGGCGAAGAGGTACGGGGCATCATGAACGATATGCCAATGGTCACCAGCACCCGCACATCCTTGGTTGCGGGTCGCCCTACAGTAACTGTAGAGGCCCGAGAAGATAGTGTCTCAGTAGCAGGCCTGACTCTGCGCGATGTGGCTGACCAAGTGCGCGTATTAACCGACGGCGTTATGGCAACCTCCATGATTGAAGATACCGTGCGTATCCCAGTGAAAGTTATTGGCAACATCAACGACCGTAATTCTATCGAGGCAATCAGAGATCTTAATCTGGTGTCGCCGCGTAGAGCCCCTACTCGCGATGGCTCCTTCGCCAATATTCCGCTGAGCGCCATTGCTGACGTAAATCTCACCAGTAAAATTGGTTCCATCGAACGCCGCAACGGCGAACGTGTGAACACGGTGCAAGGCTTCATCACCTTCGACACCTTGCCTGAAACCGCCTTTGTTATGCTGCAGGAACGCCTCGCAGCAGCAGATATCGACATTCCACCTGGGTTTCGCATTGAATTTGGCGGCGAAAGCGCTGAGCGTGACCGCGCAGTCGGCATGTTGTTCGCGACCGTTGGCTTTTTGGTCATGTTGATGGTGATGGCGATTGTGTTGACGTTTAACAGCTTCCGCCTCGCTTCTGTTACCTTCGTCTCGGCCATCCAGTCGGCTGGTTTAGGTTTCTTGGCGCTATGGTTCTTTGATTTCCCCATTAGCTTTTTGGTGATCATTGGCTTGATGGGGCTTATTGGTCTCGCGATCAACGCAACTATCGTAATTTTGAGCGAGCTTAAAGGCACACCTGGTGCATGGGACGGCGACGCCGATGCAGTGGTAACCGGTGTCATGAACACCGGACGTCATATCCTGTCGACAACACTAACCACCGTTGGTGGCTTCACACCCCTTATCTTGGCGGGTGGCGGTTTTTGGCCGCCTTTTGCCGTGGCTATTGCGGGCGGTGCGTTTATGAGCATGATCGTTAGCTTCTATTTCGCGCCAGCTGCCTTCCTATGGTATGCAAACCGCAGCAAAGCTAGGCGTGAAGCAAAAATGGCATAGAGTCTTAGGCTAATATCTACTTTAATAAAGGTAATAAAAGAGCAAGACCTTTTGCTGAATTATCATCGTCTTCAAGGGAAATTACTACTTTCTTGGCAATATCTAGACTGGAAACCCTACGGGCAGATTCCAAAAGTTTGAGCCTAACTGTGTCGCGTTCCAGTGGGCTTTCTAACTTTGCGGCTTCACTAAGCACAGCATCAACCGCATCAGCATATGCCGTTCCCGCTGAAAGAATATTCTTTCCATCAGGAAGACGACTTATCCGCATGAGGTAGTTAGCTTGCTCGTCAGCAGTTTTAAAATAAAAGGCTTGAGAAATCGCGCGCTCTGACATGCCAAGAGATGTGTATGTACGCCCCATATCTAGCGCCATATCCCGCTTATCAGCCATCGAGCGTAGTTCTTTTTCAATTTCAGCAAAATTTTCTAAAATATCAGCATCTTGCGCGTCGCCTGCGGCACGGTTAGCTGCTGCGAAACGCACTCTCTGGTACATACCATAGTGGTTTTTCATCTCGTCAGCAGCATCACGCAAAAGTCCCGCTTTTACATCCCTGTCCACGCCTTTCACATAGGCGGTCCGCACCATCAAGGATGGCCGAGAACGAAAGTTTTTATCAAGGAGAAGCGCATCAATAACTATGCTCGGGTCACCTGTAACCGCTAGCATTTCAGCCGCATCGGTCAAGATATACGGGCGGCGTTGTGCATAGAGCGTAAGCGCGTTCACATAGGTCAAGACATCACGGTCACGACCCGCAAGAGCTGCCATATATATGCATTCTTCTAGCGTTTGCCCTTTAATAATACTGCCTAGGTCCGCAGTGAGCGACAATACCTCTTCGCTTTTGCCTATATAAGCGTATATGGGTGCGATCTCTGCCTGTTTCATTTTTTGTACGAAGCTAAAGCGAATAGCACCTAGCTCCTCTAAAGCGGAATCAAGAGGGCGCACGGCGCGTTCCAGATCACCCGCCTCAGCTAGGCCAAGTGCTAAGGCTGACAGCACTTTGATACGTTCAATCGCTTGCGCTTCATCAATGACTGTTGTCAGGCTGGCAGACAGGATACATTCCTCACTCAGTGCCGCTAAACACTCAACCACTGGCCCAGAAATTCGGTGCTTTTTAAGAACAGACTTTTGGATGGCGTCTTGCTCTTGCGCCGCGCCTGTACTGCTAAGGCTGAGTAGCGCACAAATAGATACCGCACATATGGATAAGGTCACTCGTTTCATCATTTACTTCCCACTCTTAAAAACAGCATGGCTAACAGCCCTCATTGTCGCTTGGGTCTCGGCATCCGCGACACCATCAATTTTACTTTGCCGCCAGTGGCGCTGAAAAGCGGTCACAACAGCAATAGTTGTTATATCATAACACCCCGTTATATCCAAACTATAGCCAATAGCGACCAATTGTTCTTGTAACACGGTGACTTGATCACGGACCATGCCAGATGATAACGGGTCTTCGTTGCCTACCACTACATTTTGGGGCCAAAAACCAACAGCCTCTTGTGCTAACATTTGCCAGTTGAAAAGCTCGCCAGGGTCTTGTTTGCGAGTGGGGGCAACATCACTGTGACCAAGTACATGCACTGGTTTAATGTTATGTCGTTCAATAATTTCTTTGCTAAGCGCTGTTACCGCTGCCATCTGCACATCAGGAAAAGGCGTGTAGCCAAACTCATGGCCCGGATTAACAATTTCAACACCGATGGAGGCGCTGTTGATATTGCTCTCACTGCCCCAACTAGCGACACCTGCATGCCATGCCCGCTCCGTTTCATCGATTAGCTGATAGATCGTGCCATCTATGTCCACCATATAGTGCGCCGCGACCTGACTATCACCATCACACATGCGCGCCAGCGCCTCACCACCCGTTTTCATGCCCGTATAGTGCATTAACAGCATGTCAGGCTGTCGCCCCTCAGGGCGCGCATTAAAGTTAGGGGATGGTCGTTTTACTATGGCTACCATTATACGGGTTCACTCGCTCCATCGGTTCCGGGTTGTGGCAATTTACGCTTTTGGTTACGCAGCGTAATGATTATCACACCAATGAGGGTGATTATACCACCCCAAATCATCCGCGCTGTCAGTGTTTCATCCAGCATAACCACACTGGCCGCCACACCAAACAACGGCATTAGTAGCATATAAGGTGAAACCACCGATACTTCGTAAAACCTGAAGAGATAATTGATGCCACCGTGGCCAAGCACTGTGGATCCCGCTGCGCTAAACAACACCGCGCCCCAAGCTATATTTGAAGCTGAGACAATTTGTTCTATTTGTCCGCTCTCAAAAATAAACGATAGCGCTAGCGACCCTGTCACGCCCGCAATACCAACCCAGGCTTGGATCGTAAGAGGTGACACCTGGTTAATCCGTCGCATATAAATGGACGCCAGTGCAATCGAAAGGGCAGAGATCATTACTAAGAATGCCGCGTCCATGTGATTAAACACCCGCGGGTCAAATCCGAGCAGTACCACACCGCCAAAGCTGATCGCGATGCCGACAATGCGTTTCCAGTGGATCACCTCCCTCAACATAATAACCGCGAGAATGGTTGAGAAAGGCACGGACAGCTGCGCGACAATCGCCACTTCAGAGACACCGCCCGCATAGGCAATCGCGAACATCACCGTACCAAAATGCAAAATACCCAAGATAAAGGCGATCTTCAAAACGGTTTTCATTTGCCCTTTAACGATTTTTAAAAACGGCAGCAAAAGCACAGCGACCATCAAAAAGCGCAGTCCATTCGCCAAAATCGGTGAAAAATCCATCACCGCATATTTCAGCGCGACAAAATTAACGCCCCACACAAATTGTATCAAGACCATCAAGGCCAAATGATGAAAGCGCATTTGCACCTCCCCTAAATACGCCTTAGCGTAATCCCCTGTCTTCCATGATTGTATCATAGGCGACATTAATTTGCGCAACCCGCTCTGTTGCCACCGCAATCAGATCAGAAGGCACGCCAGATGCCATCATTGTATCTGGGTGATTGTCCATCACCAGACGGCGGTAGTGTTTTTTCAAAGCCTCATCATCAATGTCAGGATCAACTCCCAAGATCACATAAGGGCTATTGGCGTCAGGCCCGACGTGACGTGAAGATATCTTCTCAAACTCAGCCACACTAAATCCGAAGATTTTGGCGACTGCCCTTAGAAACTCCATCTCATTGGGGTGCATTTCACCGTCCGCAAGTGCAATGAAAAACAATCCCTCCAATAGGTCACTCAAAACCGAACGTTTGTCATGCAGCAGGTCAGCAATTTGTTTTGCATAAGCCTCAAAGCCAGCCGTGCTCTGACGGGCCAAGTCAAACACACGTCCAACATTTTTCATTTCGTGGGCGGGCACACGGAACACGCGCTTAAAGGCATCCACCTCCTCGCGGGTCACAATACCGTCGGCTTTCGCCATTTTGGCAGAGAGCGCTATAACACCAATAGTAAAAGTAATATGCCGCGTTGCTTCGTCGCTTGGGCGAACGGCTTCAACGCCCTTGTCTACGGCTGCACCGAGCGCAAGACCGACCAGTGCTCCGATGGGGCCACCCACCGCAAGTCCTGCCGCTCCTCCAATTACGCGTCCCCATATTGACATACCGTATCTCTATCATAGTAAAAGTGGCTATCCCACTCAAAAAACACATGTTTTCAAGTATCCGCAGAATTTGTCAATTCTTTGTTGGTCAAAGAAATATAAATTCGTTATACCAAAAGCTTGAGATGAGCAGATTACCTGCTGTTCGAGTGAATATATGAGGGCTATATGAGTAACGTAGTAATATCAGGCACAGGCCTTTTCGTCCCACCAGAAGTAATCACCAACGACGAGTTGGTCGCAACATTTAATGAGTATGTGGATATCTTTAATGCTGACAACGCTGAGGCAATAGCGGACGGTACAGTTGAAGCCCTGCAATACTCTAGCTCAGAGTTTATTGAAAAAGCATCTGGCATTAGACAGCGCCACGTGGTCGAGCGTTCAGGCGTATTAGACCCTAACATTATGAAATCGCAAGTTGATGATAGTGTGTTCGGCGATGACGACACCCCAAGCATGCAAGCAAAATGGGCCATCGACGCTGCTGAAAAAGCCCTCGCCCGCGCTGGCAAAACTGGCGCTGATGTGGATTATGTCATTTGCGCCGCCGCACTTCAGCAGCGCTATTTCCCTGCTATGGCAATTGAAGTTCAAAAGTTTATAGGCGCATCAGGCTTTGCAATGGACCTAACCATGGCCTGTTCATCTGCGACCTTTGGTATGCTAACGGCTTATGATGCTTTGAAAGCTGGCAGTGCCAAATGTGTGTTGGTGGTAAACCCAGAGTTTTTCAGCACAATGACCAATTACCGTGACCGCGATAGCCACTTTATCTTTGGTGATGTTTGCACAGCGGTTGTTATGGAACTTGAAGAAAGCTGCACATCTGACGATGCTTGGCGGGTTATCGGTCGTAAAGCTATGACCCAGTATTCTCGCAACATTACCTCTAACCTAGGGCCGCTTATGCGCCTAGTTGAGGGCGGCTTAGACCGCGCTGACAGTTATTTCCTCCAGGAGGGCCGTAAAGTCTTTAAAGAGCTTCTTCCTATCGTTATTAGCTATATTGCAGAGCATCTCGAAGACAATGATTTCACTGCAGAGGATATGCGGCGTCTTTGGCTACACCAAGCTAATATCAATATGGATAAATACGCCGTTAAAAAATTGCTAGGGCGCGAGCCTGACCATGACGTTGCCCCTATGCCGCTGACAAAATATGCTAACATGGCTGGCGCTGGCTCTATTGTTGCCTTCCACGAGAACAAAGATGACCTTGTCTCAGGCGATAAGGGCATCATCTGTTCCTTCGGCGCAGGCTATTCACTGGGCAGTTTGATAGTGGAAAAAGTATAAGTTTGGGATAAAGACGTATATGGCTGCGTTTATTTAAGGGATAAAAATGAAGAGTGTAGTGATTAGTGGCACAGGATATTCTCATCCCAAACATGCTGTCAGCAATGATCAGTTAGTAGACACCTTTAATAAATACGTTGATATGTTTAACGCCGAGAACGCCGCTGATATAGAGGCTGGCAGCGTGCAAGCCCTCACTCATTCAAGCTCAGCGTTCATTGAAAAAGCCTCTGGCATCAAACAACGCTACCTTATGGACCCTAAAGGGGTCACCGACCATACAGTGATGTTTCCACAACTCTCTGACATGGCATCTGATGATGTTGCGAACCAATCTGTTCAAGTAAAAATGATGCTCGCCGCAGCAAAAAATGCCCTAGCAGAAGCCAAACTAGAGCCTAGTGACATTGATCTGGTTATCAATTCCTCATCATTAACTGAGCGGATCGCACCGTCCATTGGCATTGAGCTAGCCCGTGATCTTGGCACGCGCGGTTTTGCCTATGATATGGCGATGGGCTGTTCCTCTGCCACTTTCGGCATGAGTAGTGCCATAGACCATATAAACGGCGGCACTGCGAGCAAAGTACTTGTTGTAACCTGTGAATACTTGTCCCCCGCAATGAATTACCGCGACCGAGACAGTCACTTTATCTTCGGTGATGCTTGTGTCGCCATGGTGCTTGAAATTGAGGGTGAAACCAAGTCAGACACAGCCTTTAAAGTGTTGTCACGCAAACTTTTCACTGAGTTTTCAGATAATATCGCTGCGGGATTTGGCTCACGCGCACTGCTCGAGCCTGAGCTGATTAGAGACCAGAGCATGCGCTTCTCTCAAAATGGCCGCACCGTTTTTAAAGAGCTTGTGCCGATGGTGGTAAACTTGGTGCAAGAGCATCTCGCGGAAACCGACCTTAGCGTCGAAGATTTGCGCCGTATGTGGCTGCATCAAGCCAATATCAATATGAATAAATTTGCGGCGAAAAAGCTTTTAGGTCATGACGCCAGCAATGACGAAAGCCCAATTATTCTGGATGAATTTGCCAACACAGGCGGCGCAGGGCTTATCATCGCTTTCAACAACTACAAGCAAGATTTCAAGTCAGGAGAAAAGGGCGTGATTTGCTCCTTTGGCGCTGGCTATTCTATTGGTTCACTAATCGTTGAGAGGGTTTAATCACCAAACGGGGGCGACAGATTATGACAATTGCAACAACACCAAAACCACCCTATGTGGCTGTTATTTTCACCAATATTCTTAACTTAGACGATACAGACGGCTACGCACAAACCGCAGACGAAATGGTCGCGCTTGCAGCAAAGCAAGATGGCTATTTAGGCATTGAGAGCGTACGCGACGAAGCAGGTATTGGGATCACGGTATCCTACTGGCGCGATGAGGCTGCGGTCCTTGCCTGGAAGCAAGTTGGTGCCCACTTAGCCGCTCAGAGCGCAGGACAACAGCGCTGGTACAAAGCCTATTCAACCCGAATCGCGACCGTCTCTCGCGATTATAGTATGTAGAGGCACCATCATGCAGGATAGCTTCGATTATATCATTGTGGGCGGCGGATCAGCAGGCTGTTGTCTCGCAGCACGCCTCAGTGAAGACGCGGATGTCACCGTACTACTGGTAGAAGCGGGTCCATGGAAAAAAGGATTGTTGATAGACGCCCCTGCCATGCTGAGTAGAACCATTCCGAGCCGAAAATTTAGCTGGGCTTACTGGACCAGCCCGCAAAAGTTTTTAAACGGTCGCAAACTTTACTGGCCGCGGGGCAAAGTTATGGGCGGCTCTAGCGCTATTAACGCTATGCTCTATGTGCGAGGGCACCCACAAGACTATGACCAGTGGTCACAGCTGGGCGCACGAGGATGGAGCTACGACAATGTGCTGCCTTATTTTATTAAGTCCGAAGGTAGCGAGCGTGACGCAAGCACCTATCACGGCACGACTGGACCGCTTAAAGTCAGCAGAAGCACTAGTGTAAACCCCCTCAACAAAGCCTTCATCGAAGCTGGCGAGCAAATGGGCTATCCCTTCACCGATGACTTCAACGGCGAAGGCCAAGAGGGTTTTGGCCTTTATGACCAGACCATTAAGGGCGGGCGGCGCATGTCCACAGCTGTTACCTATCTCTCCTCCGCTATAGACAGAGAAAACCTGTCTGTAATGACCGATGCGCTGGTCTCTAAAGTGCTGCTTGAAGGCGACCAAGCAACAGGCATTGAGCTAGTATGCAAGGGCATAACAAAGACCATCAAAACCACTCGAGAAGTTATTTTGTCGGGCGGGTCCATCAATTCTCCGCAGATTTTACAGCTTAGTGGTATCGGTGACCCAGAGGACATGAAAGCCGCAGACATCAACTGTTTGCACCCGCTAAAAGGTGTTGGTAAAAACCTGCAAGACCATATTGACGTGACGGTTGCGTATGAATGTACACAACCGATCACCTTCTATAAATGGCTCAAGCCTCATCATGCAATTGGACAACTCATAAAATGGTGGCTTAAAATGCCTTCTGTTTTGGGAGACACTATTACACCTGGGGGTGCTTTCTTAAAAACCGATCCAGCGCTCGAGCGGTCCGACCTGCAACTGCACATGATTTTGGGAATAGCAGACAAACCGCACGGCTTCGCAGAACCCCACCAACACGGTTATGGCTGCCATGTTTGTCAGCTTAGGCCTGAAAGCCGTGGTTTTATTCGCGCCACCTCAAACAACCCAAGTGACCTGCCGATGATAGAGCCCAATTACCTTAGCGCAGCAGAAGACCGTGTGACGATCAGAAACGGCACACGCCTCGTCGTTAAACTTATGGAGCAAGATGCCCTTGCCCCATATCGCGGGAAACGAGTTTGGCCTGATGAGAGTGTGGACATCAGCGACGATGATGCACTGGACGCAGCAATTCGCGCGGTGGCAGAGACTATCTATCATCCTGTTGGTACCTGTGCCATGGGACCAGTAAGCGATCCGATGAGTGTGGTTGATGACCGTTTAAACGTTATTGGTCTTAAGGGCTTACGCGTTGTAGATGCATCCATAATGCCGCGACTTATTGGTGGCAACACCAATGCACCGACCATAATGATTGCGGAAAAAGCCGCAGATATGATCAAGCAGGATCGTTAAGTATAACCGAAAATATTTTACTCAACAAGGATGCCGCAACTATTGGTTTGCTTTGATAAGCGTTCATGCCCTGACTTAAAAAGTTTTCCTTATCACCAGCTAGTGCGTGCGCCGTTAGTGCAATAATAGGTGTCGCCGCAACAGGCCCTTTCATCGCGCGGATTTTCGCGGTGGCCTCAACGCCGTCCATCTCTGGCATGGAAATATCCATCAAAATAACATCAAACGGATCGGTAGCACCCACTTTTTCAATGGCTTCAATGCCGTTAGAAACTGCGGTGACTGTGTGCCCTGCTTTCACCAAAATGCTCTCCAAGAGCAATTGGTTAACGGGGTTATCTTCCGCCACTAAAATATTGAGTGGGTGTTCCTTACTCTCTTTAAAAATTGCCGCTTTCGCTTTAATCGCAGCCTCAAGTTCTGTCATATCAACGAAACTATACGGCATGGTAAAGCTAAAGGTAGACCCTTCACCAACGTTGCTCTTTACTGTGATGGCACCAGCCCATAGCTCAACTATCTCTTGGCAAATTGACAAGCCCAGCCCAGTGCCTTCATAGTTTCGAGTGGTCGAGCTATCTGCTTGGCGAAACTTTTCAAAAAGATAATCCATCTCTTTTTCATCAATACCAATTCCTGTGTCAATCACCTCAAACTTAAGGCCAGGCTGCTTGTTAAGCTTGGCACCCACCACATGCAGCTTCACAGTGCCTGATGTGGTAAACTTTAAGGCATTACCGATGAGGTTCAACAGCACTTGGCGTAGCCGCGCCGGGTCTGCATGGATATGCGATGGCACCGCAGGGTCAAGCTCAAGCTTCAAGCTCACCTTCTTGTCCCTTGATCGCTGGGCAAAAAGGGCAATAACATCCTGTAACAGCGGTTTTAAAGCAATGTCTTCTGTGAACAAGGTCATCATGCCCACTTCAAGCTTAGACAGGTCTAGGATGTTATTGATCAGCTCCAAAAGCGATTTGCCAGAGCGCTCCATAACTTTAAGATAATTTCTCTGTTCGGCATTCAGCTCGGTTCCGCCCAGCACTTGCGCCATCCCCATAACACCGTTAAGGGGTGTACGAATTTCATGGCTCATGGTTGCGAGAAACTCTGATTTCATATCATTAGCGGCTTTCGCAACATTTAAGGCACCTTCAAGCGCCCGTTCCCGGTTCACCGCAAGCGAAACATCCTGCACACGAATGATACCAAAAATATTACCCTCACCGTCACTGGCCGCGCTGATAGAAACCACCTGCTCCATACGCCGCATGCCAGTTTCGCTACTACTATCTGTCACATTCATGGGGAACAGCACAGGGTTAAGCTTATAGGACAGCAGCGCACTGCTGCCGTATTTGATGGCGCTCTGTAGCGCTTTATCGAGACGGGAGCCTTTAAAGTCTGGGAAAATTTCTGAGAGCTCCTGACCAAGCGCAACATCGTTTTTTATGCTGGTTTGGCTGACCATCCACTCATTCCACAGTTGAACTTTCAGTGACGCATCAACCACAATTACGCCGAGCGCAGCGCCTGCAACAATCTGATCTAATAATTTATGGTCTATCATCTAAAATGCTCATAACTAATTGTTTAAGAAGATAATTTTTTAATATACTCATCAATAAGTGAAACCAGAGTGGTAATGCCCGCAAGCCCAAGCAACAGCATCACATAGCCATGAATTTCTTGCGAGTGAATGCCAAATTCTACTTCCATAAAGAGAACGCGCAGATCCTCTGGGTCTTCTGCCATAATCGGTGAACAAAGGTTGACCACTTCGCCGCTATTAGCTACCAAAACTTCAGGCAATCCATTGTCAATTCGGTTGCCAAAGGCCTCTGCGAACGCGCCCAAACACGCTGATAAAATAACATTACCCACTTCTCTCAGAGCATCTTGCTCCAGGTCGGAAATCTCACCGACATCTAGATGTTCGCCTAAGATGCGGCGCACTAGCTCCAAGCTCGCTTTTTCAGGAAAAATCAATAGGGATTGACCGTCTATACCACCTCCAAAAGATTGGCGCACGGCTGCAGCCTTGCCCTCAATACCAGCGATGAGTTTTTTCGAAACTTTAGAGCGCGGCATCAAGCGCACCTCAGGGATGCCCATATCCACCACATCTCCTGCAAGCTCACTGAGTACGGAGGCTGCGCGACCAATACCAAGGTTCATAACCTCAGTAAGTACATCTTTTTGCATGCCACTCAACTTCAAATCAGGCACGGCAGCTATCCAAATAATCTTTAAGTTTGTCCGGGTTAATCGGCTTGCCGATAACCCCCACACCCAGAGCCGCCACTTCAGCTTGAATAGCGGGCTGAATGTTAGCAGTGACCACGATAAATATTGAGTCTGGAGATATGGCTTGCAAATGCGGGCAAAGCTCAAGGCCGTTCATGCCGGGCATATTCACATCGATCAGGAACAGGTCAAACGCTTGGCTCTTAGCAATTTCTATCGCTTCATCGCCGTTGGCAGCTTGCGCAATCTCGCTATCCGGCACAGCTTGTTTGACGGCAACACCGCCTAGCATTCGCGCAGTGATACTATCGTCTACTAATAAAACCTTTAAGGTCATACTAAACAATTCCCCAATCTTAATCAGGCCCCACAGCCCAATTGAAATGATATCGTCGTGATCATGCACGCCGAGAAGCCAATAATTAACCACAGTCATGATGTGAAATCTATAAATTTCAATATTTATTTATGTTGCACATTTTCCTGTCACACGAGACTATAGGATCATAAATACACAAGAGGAATGCCGCATGACCACAGCTAATTTTACTGCTTTTCAGGAAAAGTTTCGCGTGGAGGCTCTTACCATATTCAAAAATAATGGTTGGACCCTATCGCTGAGGCCCAACCAGCCAACCCTTGGCAGCTGTATCTTGTCGCTCAATCGCCCTGCGGAAAGCTTTGCTGACATCTCGCCTGACGAGGCAGCGCAGCTTGCCAAAATTGTCCACTGGGGTGATAGCCACCTACAGGCAGCTTTTGGCTTTGATAAGATCAATTATTTGATGCTGATGATGGTTGACCACCATGTGCATTTCCACGTGATACCCCGCTACGAAGCGGCCGCAACATGCGCTGGACTGACCATTGAAGATGCCACCTATCCAACCCCGCCAGACCTAGGCGGTGTGGCAGTTTCGGACAATCAAGCTAATGATATAATTGCAGCGATTAAAAAGGCTTAGCCTTTCTCTTCCATCGCTTTTTGACGCAGTTCAATTAGCGTATTGGTAATCATGCTGGACGATGTTGATTCAGTGTATGGGAAGTAAACAATCTCTACACCCAAGTCCTCAAACTCTTTATCCAGACCCTGCCATTTATCGCTTTTAAACCAGTCATCACCCACAAACATGCGCTGAAATTTATAGCGCTGCCATGCTTCCATCTTGTCGCGGTTAACCTGTGCCACTGCCACATCGACGTAGCGGTTGCTGGCAACCACTTCAAGCCGCTCGTTAAACGGAATAACAGGCTTCTTTTGTTTATAGTCCCACACAAGCTCATCGGTGCTAACGCCCACGATCAAACGATCGCAAAGCGCGCGCGCATTTTTCAAAATACGAGCATGGCCCACATGAAACAGGTCAAATACACCAGTGGTATACCCAATAATCATTATTGTTCTCCCTCAGCTTTTATCCGCGCCAAAAGTGTCGCGTTGAAGCCGTTTTGGTTTTTAACAAGATAAATGTGAAATAGCGGCAAAACAAGTGCTTCTGCGATAAAATATATTTCAGGTGCTTTCATAAGGCACGCAAAAACAATGATATAGGAGCGATAATGCGGGCACATGATGGCCCACTTCAACACCTGCGCTGCACAGAGCTTGCGGTAAGTATCGCGAAAACTTTGCACAGGCTCCTCGCCTGAAAGTGTATCCACATGCGCGTAAAGTGACGGGCGTATCTCGCCGTCGATACCAGAAAAACTATACTGCATCTTGGCGTATCCAATACCAAGACCGGTGGCGAGCCGCGCCCAAAGCGAACTGCCTTCAGGTAGCGGCGGAACATTTTCAAGATCAGGCAATTCAGCTGATTTTTTGCCGCGTCCCCAAAATTCAAATTCTTGCCTTTGAAGCTCGTATGCCCCTGCTTGTACTGCGTGCATCATACCTGCGGCTAACACCAACAGCCATGCCCACGGCCCGTAAACCATGGTAACCGCCATACCGAGCACAATGTATACCGCGATGAACACGATGTAATCACAAATACCATCAACGATTTTACCAAATTCACTTTGCGTATTCGTGATCCGCGCCACACGACCATCAGCACCGTCAAAAACGTGCCAAACAATCAACATGCCAAGGCCCATAAGGCTATAGTGCCAACTATCATTATAGTGTGAAAGAATGATCGCAGCGGATACGCCGCAGAGCATACCGATGATAGAGACCATATTAGGCGAAATCTTAAGCTTCACTAAGATCGGAACAACAAAGTCTATCAGTGGTGCGATTACATAACGCTTTGAAAAATCTTCAATTTCCCGCGAGCGTCTTACTGGTTCTGACATGCTGTCCCCGTCTCAATTAAATCATCACAATGTAGTGACTTGTAACATAAATCGGCCCGAGGGGAAGTCCCTAGGGCCGATTTTTCTAATTAATTATCGAATTATTGTTTTACCAATAGCGAACGTCGTGGACCTCAGTTTCACGCAATACACGCTTATACGGCGTCGGCGCGCGGCGGGTCATGCTGTGAAATACATTATCCACCCTGCGGTACTTACGGCGCATTTTTTGAATGAACCGCACAAGCCAAGGGCTCGTCGGCAGCAAAAACAGCAAACCTATTCCAAAAAAGATTATTCCGAATGGGATCGGCGTTAAAATGCCGAGCAGCCCAAACAGTAGAAAAATGATGCCAATTATTTGACAGAGTACCCTCACCATTACCTCGCTCCTTATTATTATTTTTTATATATGGGTGTTATTATGCAGCTTTCAAGGTGCAACGCAGCAATCTGCATCACCTATTTGTTATTCATTAAGGCTTTTAAATCCGCAAAAGATGCTTACCATGAGCCGAAACAAGCAGTTGAGGGATCTTTTATGACCTATAATTACGACCTTTTTGTGATGGGTGCTGACTCAGCTGACGTAAGGGCCGCGCGGAAGAATTTGTCTTTAAGCGCAACAAGAAAGATGGTTAATGTCGAGCTTCGTTGAGTATTTACACGAGGTGTTTGAGCCTTTTGGTGAGATCAGCACACGTAAGATGTTTGGCGGCGATAGCATCTCGCACGACGGGCTAACCTTTGCGTTGGTGGCTGATGATACCCTTTACTTAAAAGCTGACGAAGAGAGCAAAGCCATCTTTGAAGAAAAAGGCTTAGACCGCTTCACCTTCACTATGAAGGGTAAGGTCGGCTCGATGAATTATTACCGCGCACCCGAGGAAATATACGACGACCCAGACGAAGCCCACCACTGGGCAAGCCTCGCTTTCAGCGCGGCGCTGCGTGCTGCCGCCAAAAAGAAACCTAAGAAGAAGAAAAAATGATGACAAGCGAGACAGCACCAGCCAATTTCGTTGATCTAGCGACTGCCGTACCTGACGTGCGGATTGATGCGCGTTACGCTGGCGATAACAATTTTGTTGGTCGGCCCATCGATGGCTACGACGGCAACAGATTGTTCCTAACAGAGGAAGCGGCAACCGCGCTTGCTGTCGCACAGGCATCACTCAGTGAACAAGGGCTGACGCTATTAGTATTAGATGCCTACAGGCCGCAGCGTGCCGTGGATGATTTTGTCGCGTGGGCGGCAGACCCATCTGATGAAAAGATGAAAGCAGATTTTTATCCCAACCTGACTATGCAAGGTATTTTTGACGCGGGGATGCTGTTTGAGCGTTCTAGCCACGCGCGCGGTAGCACGGTTGACCTAACCCTCGTCGACGCTGACGGTAACGAGCTGCCTATGGGCACGCAGTTTGACTTTTTTGGCCCTGAAGCCAACATCCACTGGGGCGGTGTGACGCCCGTTGAAGCGAAAAACCGCATCACGCTTGCCACTGCCATGATAGACGCAGGCTTTGAGCCTTACGCGGCTGAGTGGTGGCATTTCACTCTAAAAGATGAACCCTATCCTGATACTTATTTTAACTTTACGGAGATTTAATATGACCTATGCAATGCTAACTGGACCTCTGCTCGCACAAATTGGCCTGACCCTCGTCGTACTACTTTGGCTTTACGCCAAACGGATACCTGCCATGAGCAAGCATAAAGTTGACCCAGAGGCGACTAAAAAATCTGACTGGGCCGATGCCATGCCGCGCGAAGTTCAGTTTCCTGCTGATAATTATAATAACCTATTTGAGCTACCTGTCGCCTTCTTCGCGCTGGCGCTTACCGCACAAGCGGCAGGGTTAGTGGATGAGATGACCGTGACGCTCGCATGGGGCTTCGTAGGGCTCCGCGCACTACATAGCATCATCCAATGCACCTATAACAAAGTTATGCACCGTTTTTCAGTGTTTATGGCGAGTTCTATCGTGCTGATAGTGATGTTTGTACGCATTATGATGGCATATGCCGCTTAAACAAGAACAAGCCGAGGTTGGAAGGCCTCGGCTTGCGTTTTGGAACTGATTTTCGAGCAGGGGGTGCCCTAAAAATCAAACTTGGCAATTCGGAGGAAACGCATGTCAGTGTTTCATTGCCTAAAGCCATTATAGCAAAAAACATGATGTAATGCCTGTCACTCCATCGCAAATTAGAAACCGCTCACCGAAAAATTAGCTAAAAAACTTTCCATTTATTACCCATCAAGCCGCTTGACCTTTTCAGCCGTGCGCCCCATCTTCTGACATTACGACACAAAGCAGTAGCCTAAAAGGACCTCGCATGAGCCAAACGCCCTTCGTCGCCATTAACAGCTGTAACGACCTTAGCGAAGCCTATATTATCAAGGGTTTGCTGGAGCAGAACGATATACCTGCGATCATAGAAGACACCAGCATGGGGTCGATCTATCCGGGGGCTGGCTCTTTTGGCGCGATCCGCATCAAGGTTCATCAAGATCATGTGCAATCAGCTCACGCGCTAATGGGCAACGTTGAGCCGATCAGCCATGACCGCAGCACCCGCCCACAAAACAGTGCCAACGAATGCCCTGCTTGTGGCAGCCCTGAGGTGTTTAAATATAAGTCGTTTCTTCGATGGATATTTGGCAAAAGTCGCCCTGATTTGGACGGCAATTTCAGACGCTGCGTCAGCTGCGACCACCGCTGGCGAGACGGTGACCGCAAGGACAACATGATGCTACTGGCATTGGTGTTAGGCGCCTGCGCTTACATCGCTGTTTGGATCTTGATGTGGGTAATCGACTTTCTGCGCTATCTTTAGTAGCTAAACTCTTTGAACACACGTGTGATATCGCCGTCCCACTCGCCGTTATAGTGAGCGAGCAAGATATCCGCTTGAGTCATACCGCTATCCAGCGTCGCCTTAATGCTACCGAGGAAGCCCTGTTCATTTTCACCAGAGTTACCAATGCGCCCACGGTTTCTAAGCCCTAGGTCGGATATTGCCACCACTTCACGCGCCCACTCCTGCACTGTGCGACCGCGGTGCAAGGCATTTAAACCTTCACGAGGTACAGCGTTTCTAAGCGTATTTATTTCTGCAGGGGTCCAATCTTTAACCAAGTCCCATGCGGCGGTTTGAGCCACGCTATCATACAGTAGTCCCACCCAGAACGCGGGCATAGCACAAAGCCCTGCCCAATTGGTGCCATCTGCACCGCGCTGTTCAAGGAAGGTTTTCAACCGCACTTCAGGAAATAAGGTGGTAAGATGGTCTTCCCAGTCCTGCATGGTGGGTTTGCGACCAGGAGCTGCTGGTAAGTTACCCTTTAAAAAATCGCGGAAGCTTTGCCCTGATGCATCAATATAGCGGTCACCGCTACGAAGGAAATACATAGGTACATCCAGCGCATAATCCACATAGCGCTCAAACCCCATCCCTTGATCAAACACAAAAGGTAGAACACCAGTGCGGTCAGGGTCCGTATCGGTCCATATATGACTGCGCATAGACTTAAAGCCGTTTATGCCACCTTCTTTGAAGGGTGAGTTGGCAAAAATTGCTGTGGCGATGGGCTGTAGAGCGAGAGAGATACGAAACTTCTCAACCATGTCGGCTTCACTGCCAAAATCAAGGTTCACCTGCACGGTGCAAGTTCTCAGCATCATATCAAGCCCAAGGTTGCCACGTTTTGGCATATAATCGCGCATGATGTCATAGCGCGCCTTTGGCATAACAGGAATTTCATCACGCTTGAGGGTCGGGTGAAAGCCAAGCCCTAAAAAGCCAACATTAAGCTCGTCACCAATGGCTTTAGCGTGGATCAAATGCCGCGAAACCTCAGCGCAGGTTTGGTGGATGGTCTCCACTGGTGCGCCTGAAAGCTCAAACTGTCCACCCGGCTCAAGCGACAGGGAGGCACCATCTAAGGTCTCAGCAATAACAAACCCGCGTTCACACACAGGTTCCCAGCCATATTTTTCATAAGCCTGCAAAATATCTTTAATACCGGCACGACCGTTCTCACCTTCAAACGAGAGCGGGCCGTTATTGTCGCGGTGAAAAACAAATTTCTCATGCTCAGAGCCAATGCGCCATGCACTATTGTCAGGTTTAATACCAGCTTCCAAACTTTCGATAAGCTCGGATTTACTTTCAATTACGGGGGTGTTCTCAGTCATAAAATTCCTAACGCTGTCATAATCAATATGGTTCTACGGCGGTTATCACTTTGTGGCAAGCTTTTGGATATGAAATCACTAAGTTGTGATCTTTTATAATAATTCAAGAATATAGGTGCAACAAAGTCAACACTGTGAAATAGTATATTCCACTTAAGTATGGGTTTGATAAAAGAAATTATAGATAATTTAGCTAAGATTTTATTCTATATTTACATGAAGACTAAGGGACAGAACTTGCTCAAAAAATTAATGCATATTCTGATGCTATTAAGCACGGTTCTTCTGGTGGCATGTGAGAAGGAAACGCCTTCAAACATCCGCCTAGGCCTTGATATATGGTCAGGTAATTCTCCCTTTTTTATCGCCCGCGCAATTGGTGAACTTGACAGTAACCGCGTTAAGCTAGTCCAACTAAGAGATAATTTGCAAGCTTTAGAAGCGTTCAAAAATGGCTACGTAGATGCGACAATTGTTAGCATAGATAACATTGTTGAGCTCACGGCCTCAGACATTGATTTTGAAATTATTCTTATCACAAACATTTCAAATGGTGGCGATGCCATTGTTGCTCAAAGTGAGATTGAAACGCTGGAAGGTCTGAAGGGTAAAAAAGTAGGATTTCAACTACACCCGCTTTATAATTATATTCTCGCCCGTTCCTTCGAAAAATCTAGCTTGACTAAGGACGATATTGAAGTCGTAGATATCTCTTTTTACGACAGCTTTGAAGAATTTAAGCAGGGCACCGTAGATGCCATAATTACTAGCCAGCCCTATACCTCCAACCTTGAAGTACAAGGCGCGAATATTCTTTTCTCCAGCAAAGACATGCCAAATGAGATCATCGATGCCGTTGTTATTCGCCGCGATCTCTCGCCTGACGACAAATTAGCGGTCCAATATATGGTAAATGCTTGGTACATCGGGGTTGATTATCTAAATAAACACCCAGACCCTGCCTATGAGATCATGTCAGGGATGACCGGTGACACACCGCGTAATAATCGTGAACAAATCAGAAGTATTATCTTTCCTTCCGCACCACAAAGCGCTGCGATGATGGCTGGTCAAAATTCAGAGCTCTCTAAAAACGTCAAAAACATGGAACTAAAGCTGGTTGAACTTGGCTTCTTCGACAAACCTAACAACGGTGATTTTGTGCTAAATAACCAGTATCTTAAGAATATTTCAAAGGGTGGGAATTAAACAATGTTTCGCTCCCTACAAAGTATCATCATTGCCATATTAGGTATCGCGCTCACAATTCTACTGTTTTTGCCAACTGCAATTGTCTTGCCGCGCGCTAACCAAGCAATTGATGGGTTTTATACCGAACATCTTAATAATGATATTACAACGCTCAGAAGCCTTATTCGCTCGGACCTCAAATCTGGCGACCTTAATAATATGCGCCGAACCCTTAGTGAGTTTCATGCCAGCAAAGAAATGGATTTTGTTGTTGTGTTTACGGACGGTGGCCTTGTACTTGCCGCATCCGAAATTGCGTGGGAAGGCAAAAATATTTCTGCAATCAACGAAATTGTGCTGACCAAAGCAGAGTATAACAACCAAGTCCTACAAATCCCGAGGAATAGAGCGCAAATGGGCAGCGATGTCATAGATAGCTTAATGTCCGCAACCACACTCAGTTTTGATACAGGCAATGCTGCCTATCCCAATAGCTACATTTTAGCACGCAAAGATTTAAGCCACATCAAAGGGCAGATAAATGATGTGACGCTAGAGACACTCTGGTTGCAACTGCTGCTCACCTTGCTCTTGCTAGCAACTGCCATTTATTTCATCCAAAAGCGGTTAAAAGCATCAATCTTAGGCATCGTGAACACAATGCAAAAGGTTTCAGCTGGCGATTTCAGCGCGCGTGCTCGGCTTAACCAAGACGATGAGATCGGCAGTGTTGGCAAGTTTCTTGACAATATGCTCAGTTCAATCGAACGCGACCGCAAAGGCCTCATTGTGCAAAAAGGCAAGAGCCAAGCATTGTTAGATGTTTCTTTAGACGGCGTTGTCATCTCAGACCGCCGCGGCATTATAATAGAGTTGAACCAACACACACTCGATATGTTTGGCTTCAGCCGCGATGAGCTTATTGGCAAAAATGTCCGTGCCCTCATGTCAGGTTCGGATTCTAAAAATCACGATAATTACATCAATGCGTATAAATCGTCTGGTGTTGAAAAAGTAATGGGCAGTGGCCGCGAAACACTTGCACGCAAACGAAATGGCAAAAACTTTCCTATTTATCTCTCACTTAGTAAGGCAGTGGTAGACGGTGACATGATTTTTATCGCCTCTTTGCGTGATATCTCTAGTCAAGTTCGCGCCAATGAAGAGATCCATCAGCTCGCCTTCAAGGACAAGCTAACCAACTTGCCAAACCTGACCGCATTCCATAATTACATCGACAGCAAAATAAACACATTGGATGATGAAGCACGTACCGTGTTTGCCCTGCTCGAAGTTGACCAATTTGGTGACTTGAACAGCACTTTTGGCTTCTCTGGGGGCGATAAAATACTCACGACCGTGTCTGAACGTATGCAAGAACATGCGACATCCTGTGATATTGTCGCGCGCGTTGGTGCTGATATTTTCGCACTGTGTTGGACAACCACTAATGCCGTGATCGACCCCAAACACATGGTTAAATCACTGCTAGATTATATCTCCGTTCCCATTGTGGTTGATACAATCCCAGTGCGGCTCAGCTTTAATGCGGGTGTTCTCATCGTTCCCGAACATACAGACGATGCGCGTTACATCATGCCGTTTTTGAGCCAAGCGCTCAAGCAAGCACGCAAAACGCAGGGTCAAAGAATTGAACTGTTTTCTCACGGCCTCACCAGCTCAACCAAAGACCAAACGTTGTTGGCACAAGAGCTTAAAGAGGCCTTGATGAACCAAGAACTAACAATTTATATCCAACCCAAAGTGGACCTAAGAACGGGACTTATTACGGGCACTGAGAGCCTGCTGCGCTGGCACCGCGCGGACGGTAGATTTATATCACCAGCAGATTTCATTCCAGTTGCGGAGAGCTCCGACCTTATTTTGGATATCTCACGGCTTGTGATGCGTGAGACTTTCGCTTTCAACAAGCGCTGGCACGAAGCTGGCTTGCCGCCTATAAAAACATCGCTCAACATTTCACCACCGCATCTTCTAAGCCAATTTTTCCATGAGCATATGATGGAAGATATCAATTCAGCGGGCATTGACCCCAACACGGTTGAGTGCGAGGTCACTGAAACCGCGACGATGGAAAACCGCGAGGTTGCCTGTGAGGCTCTTGAAAAACTCCGTGCAGAGGGTATTTTTGTCTCACTGGATGACTTCGGTACGGGGCATGCATCCTTGCAGTATTTGACCGACTTGCCAGTGGACACCCTTAAGATTGATCAATCCTTTGTCTCAAACTTTGCCGACGACGAACACCGCCAATCGATTGTGCGTATGATCGCAAATTTGGGGGAGAGCCTAGGCATGGAACTGGTGGCAGAGGGCATCGAGCAAGACAGTGATGCTACTACGCTCTTGGACATGGGTATCATTGAAGGGCAAGGTTACTACTATGCCCGCCCAATGCCTGTGAAAGATATGTTCGCAATAGATTGGAAAGCGCCCCTGCCTGTTAAAGAGTAGCGGTGCAAAAGTCATACCGATTAAAAAAGGCTCCAATTAGGAGCCTTTTTCTTATTCATAATAGACATTAATGCCCTCGGGCTCAACACTCAGGTCCATGCCGTATATATGCACGGAGTATGCCTCGCTGTCCGTCTCGTTAGAGATTGCGTGGATTCCCTTAGGGGCTGGTCCAACGATACTCACATCGCCAGCGCTACCCACAACCTGCATGGTCTGGCTAACTAACGATGTATCATCAAGTAAATCATAACAGCGTATGGTGAGGTTGCCGCTATGCACCCCAACAACACCCCAAGCGTTATGTCCGTGAATACGGGTCGCAGCCCCTGGTAACCAACGCAATACTAAAATGGTAAAGCGTTTTGCTGGGTCCAAATACATCAGCTCGCGACCATAACGGCTCACGTCACAGCAAGCAGGTTTAGCACCGCCTGTAAGGGACGCGGAGTGCAGCACGCTCGCAAGCGAAGCGCCCACAGTTGTTACTGCATCTGACGCCTCAACCATATCAAGCATCGCGCTGAGCGTTTGCCCGTAAGACACAAGCTCACCAACACCTATTGCATCAATCTGTGAGCAACTCAGCTCTTCACTTACAACATCAACAGCAATATTCATCAGATACTAATCCTTAACATAAATATGAAATTTAATTCTTCATACTATAGAGTAATTAGCATGAAATATGCTTCTAAATTCACTTAGTTATGAAATTAATTCGTCACGAATTTAAAGATATTGCACAATTTAATAGAAAACTATTCTGATTTGTGATGCTTGCCGCTCACCTAACAGTGCAGACCTCTCACCACTTGCCGAGAGCACTTTGCCATAAACTTACAGCTGCGATGGCTGCGGTATCGGCTCGTAAGATAAGCGGACCTAGCGAGACAACAGTAGTTTGCGGCATTGCTTTAATCAGTGCGCGTTCATCCTCATCGAAACCACCTTCAGGCCCAATGAGAATAGCCCACGGCGCGGGAGATATTTTATCATCAACGTCTGTTAGGGCTTCAATCGCAGATTTACCTGAAAGATCCTCATCACAAAACATAATGCGCCGATCATCAGGCCAGCTATCGAGTATCTCTTTAAGGGACATAATCTCACCGACATCAGGCACCTCAAGGCGTTCGCACTGCTCGGCTGCTTCGCGTGCGTTTGCAGCAATACGCTCCACCTTCACACGGTCCAGGTTGGTATACTGGGTGACCACCGGCTGCAGTTTGCTAACACCAAGCTCGGTGGCCTTTTGTGCCATAAAATCAAGGCGCGCTTTTTTAATCGGTGCGAACACCAACCATAGGTCAACGGGGGCGTCTTGCTCGCGGCGATGCTCTGTTACCCGCAGCTCAACACATTTCTTGCTCACCGCTGTAATTTCTGCCAGCCACTCACCGTCACGGCCATTAAACAGTGCGATGATACTGCCCAGCTTCACCCGCATCACATTAGCAAGATAATGGGTTTGGTCGCGGTCCAACATAATACCCGCGTCTTGAGCGAGAGATTCAGCGATAAATAACCTAATTTTCGGCGCTAGTGACATGGCGGTTCCCTTGACAGACGTTACCCTTTATGAAAAGTGTCTACCATGACAAACCAAACACAGCAATCCACCATCGCCGTAACAGCAGATGCCGTGAAAGACAGTTGGGTTTACAGGAAGGCGCCAAATAGCTGGCGACCGTACCTTAAGCTCGCGCGGATGGACCGTCCTGTTGGCACGTGGCTGTTGCTGTGGCCTTGTTGGTGGTCGATATTGCTTGCAAGTGACAGCCTGACGCTCTCCACACTCTATGACATGGCGCTATTAGCCGTTGGTGCGGTGGTAATGCGCGGTGCGGGTTGCACCTTCAATGACCTTATAGACAAAGACATCGACAATAAGGTTGAACGCACCCGCTCCCGCCCTATTCCTGCGGGAGAAGTTTCTTTTTTTAAAGCAGCTGTGTTCCTTGTGGTGCAAAGTTACATTGGTTTTGCTGTGTTGTTGCAGTTTAATATGTTCACCGTGGCCTTGGGCTTTGGCTCGCTTGCGCTGGTAGCGGTATACCCTTTCATGAAGCGTGTAACCTTTTGGCCGCAAGCATGGCTTGGCTTAACCCTTAACTGGGGCGCGTTGCTCGGCTGGGCCGCCGTTGAAGGCTCACTTAGCCTACCTGCCTATGTACTTTACGCTGGTTGTTGGTTCTGGACTCTGGGCTTTGACACCATCTATGCCCACCAAGACCGCGAGGATGATGCCATAGTCGGGGTTAAATCTTCGGCACTAGCACTGGGTGATAAAACCATCCCTGCCCTAGGTCTTTTTTATGGCTGTTTTATTATTGCACTCACAGCGTTGGTAATGCTTGCAAATGTTGGGGTTTTCTATTACATCAGCCTCGCATTTGTAGCGATCCATCTGATTAAGCAGATTAAAGATGTCGATATTAACGATCCTGACGTTTGCTTACGTGTTTTTCGCTCTAATATTACGTTTGGTTGGATATTGATGATTGGTCTCACCCTCGACCGCCTTATCTAGCGAACACAACAAAAATTAAAGGACATCCCCCCATGGATATGTCAAAAATTCCCGTCGGCTCAAATCCCCCTTGGGACGTGAATGTAATCGTTGAAGTACCTGTTGGTAACGAGCCCATTAAATATGAAATTGATAAAGCCTCTGGTGCCATTTTCGTAGACCGCATCATGCACACAAGCATGCGCTACCCTTGTAACTATGGCTTTATCCCGCACACCTTGTCAGAGGACGGTGACCCAGCAGACGTGCTGATCGCCAACAACACCCCTATTATGCCGGGTGCTGTGGTGCGCTGCCGCCCGCTTGGTGTGTTGCTGATGGAAGACGAAGCTGGCATGGACGAAAAGCTGCTTATGGTACCAGTAGATCAGCTCCACCCTTTTTACGAAGGGATTGCCACCTACACAGAACTACCAGAAATTTTTCTCCAAAAGATCCAGCATTTCTTTGAGCATTACAAAGATTTGGAAAAAGACAAATGGGTGAAAATCCACGGCTGGGGCGATGAGCATCACGCTGCTAAGCTCATTGAAGCTGCAATGGTTGCCTACAAAGAAGACTAAGTCTTTTTACCATATGAAATTTGAAAAGGTCGCTCTGATGATATGTCGAGCGGCCTTTTTTATTGGTGTAACTTAGGTTTAGTTCCACCTTATTATTGATCCAAGTCATTCTATTTACTGTTAAGCTGTCGTGTACTAAATCTAAGATAAATCTTGTTACTCTTGGCAACTTGGAAGGATTTACAGTGAAAAATATTTATACAGTCGTGGGCGCACTGCTCTGCCTAACACTAGCGTCTTGCAGCACAGGCTCAGGCTCCTATCCGCACATGACCAATCCACCGCCCTTCGATTACGGCGATGGGGACGACCTACGCTCTAGCATGCATCAGCTGGCATATGAGCTGCAAAAGTTAGATGAAAGCTTGAGAAGTGAGATTGATAGTAACTTACCAGACCAGCAGGCTGTGATCTCCAATCTTCGAGACATCGAACGTATCGGTAATAGCCTTCAATCTGGTGATCTCAGCTCTAAACACCAATTCCTCCAAGACGGCATGGACAAGTTCCTAGAAAATGTGAGCATGGCCAGACGGGACGCTAATAGGGGCCGTTACTACATGGCTGGTCGCCTTGCTGGTGCCTGTGTCAGTTGCCATACAGCGAATTACTAACCCGCTATCGCGTCAGCTCCTTGAGCTAAATAAAGATTCGAAAGGTCGCTTCACAATATATGTGGTGCGGCCTTATTCTCTGTCTTACTCACTAGTCTCGAGCTGTCTTTGCCACATGCTATAGTAGGCACCTTGTGCTTCCAAGAGGGCGGTGTGGGTGCCGCGCTCGATGATGGCACCGCTGTCCATCACCAAAATTTCATCAGCGTTGGTAATGGTCGACAAGCGGTGTGCGATGACAACCGTGGTGCGGTCTTTGGCTATATCGTTTAGCGCTGTTTGAATGTCCCGCTCTGTGTGGCTATCCAGCGCGCTTGTCGCTTCATCTAGCAGCAAAATAGGTGGGTTTTTAAGGATGGTCCGTGCTATCGCCACGCGCTGCTTTTCGCCGCCTGAAAGTTTTAGCCCGCGCTCGCCCACTTGTGCTTCGTAGCCCTCAGGCACGGACATAATAAAATCATGAATTTTAGCAAGCTTTGCCGCTTCTATAATCTCATCTTCGCTCGCATCTGGCCGTCCGTAGGCAATGTTGTAGCGCACGCTGTCATTAAACAGCACTGTATCCTGCGGCACCACGCCAATTTGGCGGCGTAGGGATTTTTGCGTCACGGCTGTTATGTCCTGCCCGTCGATTGAAATACTACCCGCCTGACAATCATAAAACCTAAAGAGCAACCGCGATATGGTGGATTTCCCCGCACCGCTGGCACCCACGATGGCTGTTGTACTGCCACTTGGCACGGCAAAAGAAATACCCTCAATGATCGGTCGGTTTTCCTTATAGAAAAACGAGACATTATCAAATGTGATCGCACCACCCTCAACCACAAGAGCTTCGGCATCCTCGGCGTCCTCCACCTCAGAGCTAACGCCCAGCACACCAAACATCATCTCCATATCCGTCAGCGATTGCTTGATAGAGCGGTAAACCGAGCCCAAGAACCCGAGCGGCATGTATATTTGCACCAGCAAGGAGTTCACCAGGACAAATTCACCCAACGTCAGCGTGCCGTCGATGACCCCGCGCGCCGCCATATACAGCACGATCACCAAGCCGAGCGAGATGATAAAGTTTTGGCCCACATTGAGCACAGTGAGCGAAAGCTGAGAGCGGACAGCCGCCCCCTCATATTGCTCCAGCGAGCGATCATAGCGCTCTGCCTCATGCTCTTCATTGGTGAAATATTTCACCGTTTCAAAGTTTAGGAAACTATCGACAGCGCTGACATTCGCCGCTGTGTCTTGCGCGTTCATCTCACGGCGAAACTTTAAGCGCCACTCGGTGATGCTGAAGGTGAAACCGATATAGCTGATGATACAGATAAGGGTGATAATGGCGTATGAAAAGCCGTATTTGAGCCAGAAAATGCCAGTGATTAAGCCAATTTCAATGAGCGTCGGTAAAATGCTAAACAGCATAAAGCGTAGCAGAAAATCAATGCCGCGAATACCGCGCTCAATCACGCGGCTGAGACCACCTGTTTTGCGCTCTAGGTGATACTTGAGCGAAAGCCCGTGCAAATGCCGAAAGGTATTAAGCGCAACCTTACGCATGGCATGTTGGCCTACCCGCACGAACACCGCGTCGCGCATCTCACCGAAAAACAAGCTGAGCACCCGCGCAACGCCGTAACCCACGAGCAACCCTGTCGGGATAGCGATAAGCAGCATGGTCGCGTCTGACTTTAAGCCTGGCGTTAAAACATCGATCACATCTTTAAACAAAAACGGCACATAAACACCGATGAGTTTGGCGAGCACCATGAAACATAGTGACAGTAGCACCCGAACTTTCAGGTCAGCGCGGCCTTTTACCCATAGGTAGGGCAACAGATTAGCGAGCGTGCGTGCGTGTGATGCCTCGCCGCCATTTTTCTCATCTTCGTCACTGTGGGTATAGGGAGGGCTCAAGTGATCATCCTGTTTTTCTGTGCTAGGGCGTTACGTTGCCTCAAAATATATCTAAGTCCGTACCGTTTACCACAGCGCCTTTGTGGGTCTCAGCGATTTCATCCGTCATCATAGATAGCGGATCGCCTTTCCAAGTTAGCTGATGATAGAGCACAACGAGTTTTGGTTTAGCGACATTTGCAATTCGCGCGATATCCACCGCGCTAGTGTGAAAGGCTGTGTGATAAGCAGACCAGTCGGCGGGCAACTTTGCATGGCTCTTGGTGGGATAGCCCTCATGCATTAAAATATCGGCTCCCATGGCCTTTTCTGCCACGATAGGGCAGTAAGCCGTGTCGCCAGAGATCACGATCACGCGGTCAGGGGTCGTCACCTTATAACCCACCGCTTGCACAACATCGCCGTGACACACAGGAAAGGCCTCAATGGTGACGTTCTCGTCTTTGTATGTATAAGCACGGTCAAACTCGGTTGCCGCTACGCGCCATCCCTCACTAGGTGCTGGCTCCAAGCCTTTGGTACGTATTTCAACGTCAGCGCTGTATGCCGCTACCAAGTGTTTCGCCATATCTGCTGTGCCAAGCGGGCCGTATATCTCCAGTGGGCCTGTGCGACCCTGTGTCCAGGGTGACATCATCACCTCGGGAACACCCACGGTGTGATCCCAGTGTAGGTGGGTTAAAAACAGCTTGTTAAATTTGGTGGCACCAAGTCCCGCAAGAGCGTGCTTTTGCCTTGCTGCTTCTGCGCGGCGCATTACGCCCTCACCCGCATCAAAAATATAAGGCTGGTCGTTAACTATTACCGCAATGGCAGTGCCTGCGCGGTCAGGGAGAGGGTTTGGGTTGCCGCTACCCAACAACACCACTTGCGTAATGTCAGAGCGCAATAGAGCGCTGTCACCTGCTAAAGTTGGAGCGCTTACGAAGGTGATTAGCAATAAAGCCCATAGTAACCGCATGAAACGCTCCTTAAATTTAAGTAATTGAGCCAACCTTCTGCATAAAGTGGCGTCGGCAAAGCGCGATATATTTGTCATTACCGCCAATGTCAGTTTGTGCGCCCTCTTTTACGGGTTCACCCTGCTCATCAAGGCGCAAGTTCATGATGGCTTTGCGCCCACAATCACAAATGGTCTTCAGCTCGTTTAGTTCATCACTAAGGGCTAACAAAGCTGCGCTGCCCTCAAACAATTGCCCCTGGAAGTCGGTTCTGAGGCCGTAGCACAAAATAGGAATACCAAGTTCGTCCGCAACGCGGGTAAGTGACAACACCTGAGGTCGCGACAAAAAGTGTGCTTCGTCGATGAACACACAGTTGGTGCCCTCTGCCGCAGCGCGGCTCTCGATATACGCAAACATATCAGTGGTATCATCAAAGGTATGTGCATCTGCCTTCACGCCAATGCGTGAGGTGATCGCATCTTTGCCGAAACGCTCATCCAGCGCAGAGGTAAAGAGCATGGTGTTCATGCCGCGCTCTCTATAGTTAAAGCTAGACTGCAGTAATGTGGTGGATTTTCCCGCATTCATCGCGGCATAATAGAAGTATAATTTGGCCATTGGTCTATTGTTCCCTGTCCCCGAAGCGAAGAATCGCTCGCCTTAAATCAAAGCCTAAAAGTTCATGTAGGAAGGCGCAAGAGCCAAGTCATATCATGTGAAATTTAATACCCAGCAGCCTTAAGGCCGACTGCGCGGATATCCGCCCAGTCCAACGCATCCAACGCCCGTAGCACACGGTATCCAGGTTTTTGCGCTATTCCAATATAGTCGTCGTTGGGGTAATCGATCATCTTTACCGAAGAGAGCGTTATACTGACTACCAAGCGCATAGCCGCAAGTTCCATCACCACAGCGGCTTCCTCCTCGGTGATCGGAAACACACTGACATATCCCTCAATGATCGCCGCCATATCGCTCACAGGGTCTTCAGCATCTAACATTGCGTAGCCAACCGTGATCGCCAACTCGTTAATCTGGCGCCCGACCATCACATCCCCAAAGTCAAACACCCCTGCAAGCCGCGTGTTGTCTTGCTTGCTCACCACAAGATTATGATCATTGGTATCGTGGTGGAGCATCGCTGTCCGCATGCCATCAAGCTTTGGTAACACTTCGTCTGCATAGTGCATATAGAAACGCTCAATCAGTGCACGCTTGGCTGCGTCAGAAATAGCCACAGTTTTAGAGCGGTTTTGATGGATCGCATCCATGTGCCACTCTTCATTTTCTTGGTATTTAATATCGGTAGTGAAATCACTAAGGGCCGCTGACATCTCACCAATAAAGCGCCCTAGATCATGATAAAGCGCAGTTGTACGCGGTACAAAAGCAAAAATATCGCCCTCAAGAAACGTTAACAGCCGCACTAAATAAGTTTTACCGTCTAGCGTGTGACTGTAAATATCCTCACCAAATTGTGTTTTTATCACTCTGGGGACTTGCAAGTTGGGTGCTCGAATAGCCATGTGTCCTAAAACGGCATTTTGCACCTTCAAAGCATTAATATCTTCCGCAGGGTTGTTAATTTTCAATACATACCGAACACCGCCCACATCAACACGAGCATTTTGATCATCGAAACTCACGAGCGGTTTCAAGTGCCCCTTCAGGCCATAAACGTCTGAGAGCAAGGCGTTAATTTCAGAGTCACTGAGGTTTGGATTTTCCTCTTTTACTAACATTAATTTTAAACCTTTCCGCGCTCATCAAGTTATTTTTGAACTTTCGGTATTTTTTTATTGAACTTGGCCTACCCTGACTTTAGCCTAACCATAAATCAACACGTAAGTTTTAACATTAGGTGATAAAATGGCATTTCAAAAGTTTCTAGCAGATAAATTGCGCATCCCTGTTTTTGGAGCGCCACTTTTTATCATTTCAAACCCTGATTTGGTGATCGCTCAGTGTAAAGCTGGTATCGTTGGCTCTTTTCCAGCGCTTAACGCCCGCCCTATCGAGGTTTTGGACGAATGGCTGACCCGCATCACCACGGAGCTAGCTGAGTATGACGCGGCCAATCCTGACAGTCCATCAGCGCCCTTTGCCGTGAACCAGATTGTGCATCCGTCAAATACACGCTTGCAGCAAGATGTTGAGCTATGTGTAAAGCATAAGGTGCCAATTGTTATTACCTCGCTCGGTGCTGTGCCGATGGTCAACGAAGCCATCCACAGCTACGGCGGAGTGGTCTATCATGACATCATCAATGATCGCCACGCTAAAAGCGCGATTAAAAAAGGCGCTGACGGCCTTATTGCTGTTGCGGTCGGCGCTGGCGGCCACGCTGGTCGCTTGTCTCCTATCGCACTCATTCAAGAAATTCGCGAGTGGTGGGACGGACCGCTACTGCTCTCTGGCTGTATCGCAACTGGCGACGCGGTGCTCTCTGCTCAAGCAATGGGCGCAGACGGTGGTTATATTGGCTCAGCCTTTATCGCAACAACCGAAGCCAATGCTGAGGAAGCCTACAAAGAGGCCATCACTGAGTACGGCGCGGAAGATATTGTTTACTCCAACCTGTTCACAGGCATTCACGGCAACTATCTGAAACCCTCGGTTACTAAAATGGGTATGGACCCGGATAACCTGCCAGAAGCGGACCCATCCAAAATGGACTTCGGCTCAGGCGGAAACACCGACGCTAAGGCATGGAAAGATATTTGGGGTTGCGGCCAAGGCATTGGCCCAATTGAAAAGGTGCAAGACACCCAAGAGTATGTCGAGCAACTTATCGCAGAGTATAAAGCGGCAAAAGCGCGTTTAAACCCATAATGACCATAGCAAAAGGCATTTTCACTGTTGCAATGGCACCCCAAAGCGACGAAGGCTTTGAGACTGGGCGTTTCACGCTGGATAAAGCCTATGATGGTGACTTATGTGGCACTGGTAAAGGCCAAATGCTGAGTGTGCGCACCGA
>Ga0209344_10001335_pt1 | contig 32793 bp, 25 predicted proteins | sample Cruoilmetagenom6_FD_187293 | JGI IMG/M metagenome (GOLD analysis project Ga0209344, IMG submission 187293) | Oil polluted marine microbial communities from Coal Oil Point, Santa Barbara, California, USA - Santa Barbara Oil Seep Sample 6 (SPAdes)... | ecosystem: Environmental > Aquatic > Marine...
TGACGATGGGTGGGGTGTTGTGGCCTACGTCGAAAATGTCTTCGATACGCTCTACTACTCTGCTGGATATGAAAGTGGATATCCGTTCCCAGGTGAAAAAGCTGGTGTGAGTAGACCTCGAACCTTCGGTGCTAGATTATCATATAAATTTGGCAAATAAGCGAACTACATAAAGATTTAAATGGGAGCCTTCGGGCTCCCATTTTCTAATCAAGACGATAACCATTAACAGTAGATGGAAGCGGTATGACTAAAACAGATTTTGATGCAATCGTCATAGGAGGCGGTCACAACGGGCTAACAACCGCCAATTATCTTGCGATGGGCGGCATGAAGGTTTGTGTGTTGGAGCAACGCCACATTGTCGGCGGTGCTGCTGTCAGTGAAGAGTTTCATCCGGGCTACCGCAATTCTATCGCGTCTTATGTGGTGAGTTTGTTAAGGACAGAGGTGGTAGATGAGCTAGAGCTTAAAAAGTACGGTTACCAGCCCCTGCCCTTAAAAAACTCCTTCTATCCAGACTTGGACGGTGAGTATTTACTGCTCACCGACGACGAGGCCCATAATCAGGCACAGTATGCCAAGTTTTCTAACAGCGACTATGAGGCCCACGAGGCCTTTGATGCGGTGGTCGGTAAAGCTGGTGACATAATCGCTAGCCAGTGGCTGGAAGAACCACCTAAGCTACACGGTGGGGGCTTATCTGACCTGATTAAATCTGCCAAGTTAGGGTATAAGCTACGCAAGCTTGACCGGGATACGCGTTTCCGCTTCATGCAATTTTTTCTCGGCGCACCTGACAGTATTATTGAGCGCTGGTTTGAAAGCCCAAAGGTAAAAGCGATGGCGGCGAGCCACATTATGCCCGCCAATTACACCTCGCTTCACCAGCCGGGCGCCAGCCTTGCCATGTTGCACCACGCTGTGGGGGAAGTAGACGGTAAAAAAGGTGCATGGGGCCTGGTAAAAGGCGGCATGGGGGCCATCACCCAAGCAATGGCGGCCTCAGCCATAGAAAAAGGCGTGGTGATCCGCACCAATGCATCTGTTGAAAAAATTATTGTCGGAGATGGTGTTGCAAGTGGTGTGCGGCTAGCAGACGGCGAAATTATCACGGCAAAAGTAATCGCAGCCAACACTGATCCTAATCGCACATTTTTAAAACTCGTCGGCGCGGAGCATTTGCCCGCACCCTTCGCAGCGGACATCAAGGTGTTTCGTCAAGAATCCGCCTCTCTTAGGATGAATTTAGCCCTAAGCGGCCTGCCAAACTTCGCGTGCTTACCGAGTGATGCTATCGGTGATCATCACCAAAGCAGCATCACCTTCATTCAAGATAAGGACCATGTGGAGAGGGCTTATCGTTCGTCTCGCGCAGGGATACCGTCCGACCCACCGATCATTGAAAGCATTATCCCCAGCACCACTGACGATAGCCTCACGGACACGGACGGCACCCATGTAATGAGCTTGTTGTGTAAATATATGCCTTATGACTTGGCAGACGGTAAAAATTGGGACGATGAAAAAGATAAAGTCGCAACAAATATCCTTACCTATCTCGCACAGTATATCACCAACCTTGATGATATCTTGGTTAGTTACCAATGCCTAACGCCGCTTGATTTAGAGCGGATGTTTGGCATGACGCGCGGCGATATATGTCATGGCAGATTGGAGCCTGACCAGTTGTTCAGCGCCCGCCCGCACCCAGACGCGGCACAGTACGGTACGCCGATCAAAGGGTTATACTTATGCGGCTCTGGTGCGCACCCAGGAGGCGGTGTGACAGGTGCACCCGGCCGCAATGCGGCCAAGCGTATTTTAAAAGATAATTAGCGATAAAAAACACCTATCCCAGAGCGAGCAGCAATTCGGCACTATCTGTTGTGCCTTAACACTTTGTCTTCTTTCGGTCCCGCGAGGAAGACATTATGGTCTCTCACGGCTTTTACTCTGGATCATACAAGCCGCATGCCGTGGTTATATGCAATAGACCAGAGAAGGAATAACAATGCCTGAAATTAGCAACCAACAACAATGCGCAGCTCTAACCGATCTTGTCCTGGCAGATAGCTTCGGCGCACCTGTGGGTGACCTAGCCTTGCAAACCGACAATTGCTTTTATGACGACGGTAAACAATTTGCTGGCACGTGGGAGTGTGAACCGGGTGTGATGGACCTTGATTTAGATATCATGGAATTTTGCCATCTGCTGAAAGGTCACTGGAAGTTGACCTCTGAGAGCGGCCAAGTGACCGAACTTAAAGCGGGTGACAGTTGGATTTTCCCAAGAGGCTGGAAGGGTAAATCTGAAGTGATTGAAACTGTTCGTAAGGTTTATTTGATTATGAGCTAATCGCTTTCAATTAGCTGCACGAAGGGGCCTTTAGGGGCCTCTTTTTTGGATAAAATTACATTTATACGTCTAGGGCATATCCCTCACCGCGCACAGTGCGGAAAAGATCAGGTTTATCACCCTCATTAAGCGCTTGTCGCAGACGGCGAACACCCACATCGACCGTGCGGTCCTCAAGATAAAAACCATTGCCCCATGCCAGATCAATAAGCTGGCTACGGCTAAAGACTTTGCCAGGGCGTGATAGGAACACCCGCAGCAGGCGAAACTCCGTAGATGATAGCTCTATGACAGAACCCTCTCGCGATACCCTCTTCTGCTCCATATCCATAATGATGCCCGCATGGCTTAGTTGAGTGTCATAAAGTTCGGGACGGGCACGGCGCAGCACTGCTTTTACCCGCGCAATAAGCTCACTAGGCAAATATGGCTTCACCATATAGTCATCGACACCAACCTCAAAGCCGCGGACCTTGTCGTCTTCTTCTCCGCGGGCTGTCATCATAATCACAGGCAGGTGTTTGGTCTCATCGTTTGCCCGCAGATGGCGCATGATGGTTATACCCGATGCCTCGGGCAGCATCCAATCCAAAATAAGTAGGTCAGGAGGGGTCTCTGCGATTTTATCAAGCGCAATTTGTCCATCAGGTGCCACGTCCACACGGTAGCCCTCACTCTCAAGATTAAACTTTAAAATCTCGGCTTGGCCCGCTTCGTCTTCAGCGATTAATATGCTTGGGGTGCTGTGCATTAATCCTATCCCTATTCGTTAAAACTTAACTTATCGGCAGAGAAACCGCGAAGCAAGTTCCCTCTTCCTTCGAGCTCGTGATAACCATTTCGCCGACATGACGGTTTACAATGTGCTTAACTATCGCCAGGCCAAGCCCTGTACCGCCCTCACCACGAGACCTGCTTTTATCCACGCGGTAAAACCGTTCGGTTAAACGGCTTAAATGCTTTTTGGGAATAACGTCACCCAAATTAGTGATGGCTATTTCCATGGCTGCCTCGCCGATTGTCACCTTAATAGATACATCACTGTTCTCAGGACCGTATTTAACCGCATTATCCGTTAAGTTATGAAAAACTCGGTATAACTCATCACGGTTTCCGCGCGCAAGGGGCAGTCCATCCACAATTTCAAGCTTAATTTTCATCGATTTCGTTTGGGCTTTTTCCGATAAAACAGCCGTAATTTCATGCAAAATCTCAGTGATGTTGACCTGATCTTCAGGCGCGATATGCTCCTGTGCCTCAGTGGCAGAGAGCGCTAAAAGATCATCAACGATGCGGTGCATACGTGTGGCTTCATGGGTCATCAGCTCTACAAACCTCTTTCGCACTTTCTCGTCATCGCCAGCCTTACCCTTTAGGGTTTCAAGAGCAGCAATAAGTGTGGTGAGCGGTGAGCGCAGTTCATGGCTCACGTCAGCGACGAAGGCTGCCCGCATGCGCTCTGCCTCACTTGCGACCGTGGTTTCATAAAAAGCGATAAAAACACCACGCTCATTATTACCGCGGTCAATAGGGCTCAACTGCGCCAAGAAGGTCCTACGACGTCGTATCTTTCGCGACACCTCACACTGTTTATCGCGTCCAGATTTTAAAGTTTTCTTACAAGCTTTGAGCAAGTGTGGGTTTTCGATAACCACAGCTAGGTCATTGCCTTCATGCCCAACACCGAAAACTTCCCCAGCAAGTGGATTCATTGCAACGATTTTGCGATCAGGCCCCACCAGCATCACTGGTAGAGGCAAGCGGTCAATTTCAAAACCATCAAAACCACTCGTTATGGGCTGTTTACTTTTTTTGGTCATAAATTTAGTGATACTCCACTTTGATGAATGCGGTTAAAATAGACCCGCAATTTTACCATCCTTATCAATATGAATGGCGTTAGCGGCCGGCACGCTCGGCAAGCCCGGCATAGTCATGATATCTCCGCAGACCACAACCAAAAACTCAGCCCCAGCTGACAATCTCACTTCACGGATCGGCACGACATGCCCCGAGGGTGCACCCTTAATACTTGGATCAGTGGTAAAGCTATACTGGGTTTTGGCGATACAAACAGGGAAATGGCCGTAATCCTCATTAAGATCCTTTATCTGTTGGCGTATTTTTTTATCGGCTATAATATCATCAGCACCGTATATCTCTGTGGCGATAGAGTGGATTTTATTCCATAGCGCCATGTTGTCACGGTAGAGTGGATGGAAGTTACTGTCGCCTTGGTCTATTGCTTCAACAACAGCATGCGCTAATTCTTCTGCGCCCTCACCGCCGTTCCCCCAGTGGTCACTCTCAACTGCCTTCACACCTAAGCCTTTACAGTAATTTTTAACATATTTAACTTCAGCATCGGTGTCAGCAGAGAATTTATTAATCGCCACCACAGTGGTTACCCCAAAACCTTGCAGGTTTTTTACGTGCCGTTTCAAATTTGCCATGCCGTATTTTAGGGCATGTAAATTTTCTGCCTTTAGATCTTCTTTGGCAACTCCGCCGTGCATTTTCAGCGCCCGAATAGTTGCAACCAACACCACCGCTTCAGGCTTTAATTTTCCTTTACGGCATTTGATGTCAAAAAACTTTTCAGCGCCCAAATCAGCGCCAAAGCCAGCTTCCGTCACAACATAATCAGTCATTTTTAACGCGGTTTTAGTGGCAATTAGCGTGTTACAGCCATGCGCGATGTTAGCAAAAGGTCCGCCGTGAATAAAGGCTGGGTTATGCTCCATTGTTTGCACAAGATTAGGTTTCATCGCATCTTTGAGAAGCGCTGTCATTGCCCCCTCTGCGTTAATGTCTTTGGCAAGAACCGGCTCGCGTTTGCGGGTATAGCCAATAATAATATTGCCCAAGCGACGTTGCAAATCATCGATGTCGGTGGCCAGACATAAAATAGCCATCACCTCAGAAGCAACCGTGATATCAAATCCTGCTTCACGCGGGGCACCGTTTGCAACGCCGCCGAGACTAGTAGTGATTTGCCTAAGAGAACGATCGTTCATATCCACAGCGCGACGCCATGTAATACGACGATTATCAAGGCCTGAGCTGTCATTTTTACGCCAGTAAACATGGTTATCGATGAGGGCTGCAAGCAGGTTGTTAGCGGCGCCAATCGCATGAAAATCACCGGTGAAATGAAGGTTTATATCCTCCATCGGCACCACTTGTGCCATACCACCACCAGCGGCTCCGCCCTTCATACCAAAGCAAGGACCAAGACTAGGCTCGCGCAGACAGATCATTGCCTTTTTACCAATACGGTTGAGTGCATCACCCAAACCGACTGTTGTTGTCGTTTTGCCCTCACCAGCTGGTGTTGGTGTCACCGCCGTCACAAGGATCAACTTTCCATCGCGTTTATTCTTAAGGCTATCGATATAATCCAGCGAAAGTTTGGCTTTATAGTGGCCGTAAGGCTCAATATGCTCAGCATCAATTCCCAATTTTTCTTTCGCTATATCAGCAATTGGCTGCATCTCAGCGAGTTGTGCAATCTCAATATCGCTTTTTGGATTAGCGTGTTGGTCCCATCTTTTATCTGTGTCAGTCATAATATTCCCCTCCATTAGACTAAGGCTAAACTGTATGCTAAAAATATCGAGAGATAAAGCTCTGTAAGCTAAATAAATTAAGACAAAAAGCCTTGTAACCAAACTGTCATATACTTGACTTCAGTGTGTCATAGAGTCGCACTAAAAGCACCTTAACTTGAATTTGAGAAATGAAGCGGTTATACCGCAGGAACAGTTAAAGGACTTACTAAAATGAAAAATCTCAACCGAACATTCGTATCCACTATAGCGCTCACAGCTTTAATCGCGCCAGCCGGTTACGCAAACGACAGTAACACAGCAATAATACTTGAACCTGTTGTGATTACCGCCAAAAAAGATGACCAAACAAACCCAATTGTTAAATGGGGTGCGGCACCTACCTTTAAAAGCAGTGATGGTCGCTTTACCTTTAAACCACGTGGTCGCCTTTATTTTGATTATGGCTCAGTGCATGATAGCAATGACAGCCTCAATCTAAGTGCCACTGAAACGCGCACAGGCCGTATCGGTGTTGAAGGTAAAGCCTGGAGCAATGTTAAATATAAGTTTGAAATCGATTTTGCCGGCGGCGGCAGCGAAGTTAAAGATGCATACGTCCAATATGTGGCGGATGGCTACAAAGTAACTGTCGGACAACAAAAAACACCTAACTCCCTTGATGAGCAGACCAGCTCTCGCTACACCACACTGATGGAGCGCGGCTCCTTTACAGATGCCTTCGGACTAGCACGACGCATCGGCGTGACCGTGGGTACGGGCGGTGACAACTGGACAGCAACCGCAGGTATCTTCAAAGGTGATAACAGCACATCAGCTGAAAACGAAGGCATGGAAGCCGCGGCTCGTGTAACATACGGCGTAAAAACCGGCGACACTCAGCTTCACTTCGGCGCTAGCACGCGTTACCGCAAAGCAGGGTTTGACCAATCCGCTTTCCGCTACCGTCAGCGCCCTCACAACCACTTGAGTGATCGTTTCATCAATACGGACAGGCTTGGTATGAAAGACACCATGTTCGCACTTGAGTTCGCAGCTGTTAATGGCCCCTTCTCCGTTCAAACTGAATATGCAACGCTTACAAGCGACATGGACTTAAGCGGTGTTGATAATCCTAGCTTTAGAGGTGGGTATATTGACCTCAGCTATTTCGTATCTGGTGGAAAACGCTCGTACAGTGCCAAAAAGGGCACCTTTGGCCGCAACAAGGTCACTAGCGACAAAGGGGCTGCCCAGCTTACAGCACGCTATGACGTTCTTGACCTTAATAACAACGGCGTGGCAGGCGGCGTTCAAAAAACGGCAATTGTAGGCGTGAACTACTACCTAAACCCTTACATGCGCATTATGGCAAACTACTCCCATGCTAAAATAACGGGTGCCACTAATGTTTCTGCCAACGATTTGCTCGGTAACAACAAGATCAATGCTTTTGGACTACGTGCTCAAGTTGATTGGTAAGCTAGCTTCCAACTAATTTTTAAAGCCTCCGCAGCAGCGGGGGCTTTTTTATGTACGCCAGCGAAGCGGTTGTTGAATAGTCCAATCAGAGCGCCTACAGTCCTACTTCGATCAAGGAGTGGTTATGACTGAGATACCAGAAGATAATAAAGTTACCAAAACAGAGAAAGAGTTTGTTAAGGACATTGAAGGCCTTATCAAGCGGAACAAGTTTTCTCAGGCTCACCTCATAATTGATAGACTCTTTGAGGCGGGCGCCAATAATCCAGCGTTTTATCATTTAAAAGGTGTCACCTATTCCTTCGAGAAAAAATTCGATGATGCGCGTGAGTGGATACAAAAAGCCATTAATATAAAAGGCGACTATTGGCTCTATATGAAAAATATGGGGGTAGTACACCGTCATATTGGTGACTTAGGTGAAGCTTATAGCTATTTCACGAAAGCGCTTGAGACCAAGAAGAACGACTTCGAAATTTATCGCTATCTAAGCGAAGTGAAAAAATATCGACGGCGTCCTGCTTTCTTGGATGATGTTGAAGAAATATTATTAAATCAAGAGCTTGAGGAACAAGATCGTGCACAACTCCATTTTGGCGCGGGCAAAGTTTATGATGACCTGAAGGATTATGATAACGCCTTCACTCATTACCAAAAAGGTAATATCGCCAGTGGGCGGCGTGATGATATGGCAGCCATAGAGAGCAGAACCGACGACCTTATTTCTGTTTATTCTAGAGAATACCTAGCATCGAGCCGCTCTAAAGGCATCGAGGACGTACAACCCGTTTTTATCGTTGGAATGCCGCGCTCTGGCACATCCCTGATGGAACAACTCATTGCAAGTCATCCAATGGGGTATGGGGTCGGTGAACTCACCGATATTAATAAAATATCCAATAGCATTGATGCTAGATACAAGGATAAGGGTGGCTATCCCAGTGGGCTGCCCCTGATTACGGATGGATGGCGCGAAGGCTTAGGCCGTACGTATCTAGCCCAAGTGACAGAGCGCAGCGGCATCAATGATCCCGCGGCAAGGGTCGCAGACAAACAACCGCTCAATTTTAGACGTATTGGCATGATCCATGAAATGTTTCCTGATGCAAAAATCATCCACATGAAAAGAGACCCGCGAGACACCTGCCTCTCATGCTATTTTCAGCATTTCATAAGCCGTCAAAATTACTCTTTCGACCTAGAACAATTGGGCCATTTTTACTGTCTTTATGAGCGCACCATGGCCCACTGGCAGGAAGTGCTCCCTGACGCTTTCCTTACGGTAGAATACGAAAATTTGGTGGAAAATTTTGAAGAGGAAGCCAAGCGCGTCATCGATTATATAGGGCTGGATTGGGATGAGGCCTGTCTTAGTCCTCATAAAGCCAAGCATGTCATGCAGACGGCAAGCGCATGGCAAGTACGCCAGCCCATTTACACATCCTCAAAAAAACGTTGGCAGAACTATGAGAAGCACATCGAACCACTAATGGAGAGCCTTGAGGCGCATAAATAAATGCCCAAGATCTTGCAAAATTATAACCCACCACTCGAGCCGTATCTTGAAATACTCTATGAAGACAGCGACCTTTTGGTAATTAACAAACCGAGTGGCCTGCTGTCTGTGCCTGGACGCATCGAGGCACATAAAGATAGTGTCGCTAACCGTGCGATAGCCCATAACCCTGAGGCACGCATCGTCCACCGCCTCGACATGGAGACATCCGGCATTCTCCTGCTAGCGCTAAACAAAGAAGCGCACCGACACATTGGTCTACAGTTTGAGCGGCGTCATACGCAAAAACGTTACGTTGCCCGCGTCTACGGCGCAGTTGAAGAGGACGGTGGCAGTATTGATCAACCTCTTATATGTGACTGGCCGAACCGACCACGCCAAATGATTGATCATGAAAACGGCAAAGCTAGCCTCACCCACTACACCGTTTTAGAGCGAGAAGCAGACGCAACCCGCATATCGCTGCGCCCAGTAACAGGGCGCTCCCACCAACTAAGAGTGCATATGCAGTGGCTAGGGCACCCCATTTTGGGCGACCCGCTTTACGCATCTGGCTCCGCACTGGAAGCGGCTGAACGGCTACAGTTACACGCTGAATTGCTAACCATTCACCATCCAAGTGGCGGTGAAAAAATCACGTTTGAGAGTGCCCCCAATTTTTAAAATTTTAGTCTCTTTATTCTTATAGGTTGACCAAAGCCCACCAAAGAGTGAAAAATAACATGTGGACAAAGAGCAAGGGAGTTTCAGCAGAGTATGTTGACCAAAGAGTTACCGCAACAATTGGCGATAGCGCTGACCGACAGTAAGCTTTTTACCAAGAAAGAGCTAAGCGAAGTTAGATTTAAGCGTTTTGATGGCGGTCATCACAACGATATCTACCGTGTGCGCAACGAAAAAAAAGACTACTCTGTCAGAATCTCTAAAAAACCCAACAAACGCGCTGGCTATTTCGCTGAAGAGTTTCACAATTTAAAAATTGCATCGGCAGCCGCAATTGCTCCTGATGTTTTATACGCTGACGAAAACACTGGCACGCTGATCTATAAATATATCGAAGGACACTCTGTATCTCGCGATGACCTTGCTGACCAAAATTTTTGTGGCACAGTGACCCGCGCCATTAAAAGCATTCATGAACTGAGAGAGCCTTTTTTATATAAGCATAGTTTTTTGCGCTCTATCCGTCGACGAGAACTAAAGTATTTTGGCGATACGCTAGATAAATGCCCGCAACATATCAAAAAGCTTGCAATAGCCGCTGGCCGTGCGATGGAACTGATAGAGGCCAATCCTGTTGACTGGACCCCCTGTCACGCTGACCTCATCCTGGACAATATGCTCCGTGTAAAACGCAGCGTCGTGATTATCGACTGGGAGCTATCGGGGATGTCAGACCCACACGAGGACCTAGCCAATTTCATCGTGTTCGGATTGATGAGTAAAAAATCAATTGATATGATCTTGATGCAGTATTTTCAATCTTTATCAGACATTGGTGCGGCACGAACGCTGCTCTATGTCGTAATTATTTTATATTATTGGATATTGCGCCACGCAGAGGACCTATTGAAGTTTCCTGATAGCGAACGTTTATTACAAAAGCAACAGCGTCGCCTTAACGAGGCCTACACACTCATGCGCACTGATGATTATAGGTCCGCGGTGATTGCACTGCGCCGTCATATAGGCAAAGAATATAAATCTGAACAGAAAAGTATGAAAAGTGAAAAACGCGCTCCAACCTTAAAGCGCGCAAAGCCAAGCCTTGACAAAGAGCGAAAGTCAAAAGGCAACAGCGACGCTTAAACAAAAAATTCAATATAAAAAGGGCGGGCTGCACTGCAGTCCGCCCTTTTTTTTACTTAAACTTGACGTTCTAGTTTAGAAGCTTGCGCCAAGTGATACCCAGAATTTATTGGTATCAGTTGAATGTGCAGAAGCGTTATAATGTGCACCTTTCAAAGACAAGCTTAGGTTCTTGTTGAGCTTTTTAGATACAACCCAATCAATCTCGCTACCGAAATCAACACTGCCGACGTCAGAGTCGAATGTGTGATAAGTGGCGCTTAAGCTAAGACCGCTCATGGTACCTTTATCAGCTGGAACTTTATAAGATCCACCAACATAAATATCTTTCAGTCCAGAACCTGGAGTGCCGAGAAACTTGTCAGCCCAACCATTGAACTTGTGCAGCGTTGCAAGCGGAGTTGAGAAGCCAACACCATTGTCGCTACCAAGCTTTTCAAAGCCAGCTTTGACTTTAAAGCCATTTGTAGACAAACCAGCGCTCGCATGGAAATAATTAGCTGAGAAATCTATCGTGCTTGCTGAGTAATCACTCTGGTTAGCATATTCTAGTTCGTAGCTTACTTTCAAATCGTCGTTGACAGGCTTAGAACCAGCAAAACGAACACCAAAAGTTTTAGTCGATGCATTTTCAAGACCTGGGTTGTTAAGATCAACCATAAGTCCGTAAACGGTGACCTTGCCAAAATCCAAACCAGTGAAGTCAACGTTCAACACGTGGGTGTTTGTGTCAAGCACACCAGCTGGATGCTTCTCAGTGAAAATACGGTTAACTTGCCATACATAACCGTATGTTGCTGTCACGTCTTTAGTGGGGGTGAGCACGAGTGCTGCAGCATCATAAGTTTGGTCATTTTGGCGCCATCCTACAGTACCTACAAAACGCTGGTTACCAATATTGATGCCCTGGCGACCAACAAGTGCGGTTACTTTATCACCGCTGTAGCCTAGGAACGCTTGGTTCAACTGTGTTGTCTGTGGATCAGCAATTACTGGATAAGCAGTGTTACCGTTAATAGTATTATTAAAGTTTTCGTTGCCAATAGTACGGCTATCTTCAAACTCAATCACACTAAATAGGCCTTTATATGTGCCAGTAGTGTATTTAAGTTTCGTGCGTACAGTGAAGGCATTCGCGTTATTTGCGAAACCATCTTGGCTCACAGTTTCATACCGTGCACGAGTGTTTAAGCTAGCATCGCCGTTTGCGAGGGCAGCCATTAGGCTCTCTTGGTCATCAGCGACAGTAGCGGGGGCAAATGCCAAACCTGATAAAAGAGCAATAGTTGATACAGTTAGGGGCTTCATGTTGTTTCTCCTTGAACAAAACCTGCCATCCTTCTAGTCCCAGCAATCACGCGAATGCATGATCTAGGTCAAGAAATGCAACTATTTATCTGCGACATCCTGTCGCACCATATAATTTCTTTATAATCAAGGTGTTAGGCCAAAAATAAAAGGCGACAAAAGTCACCTTTTATTGATTTTCTCGGAGTGTGACAATTAAGCCATTTTAGCCAAATCAAAGCCCGCGATCTTCGCATCTTGCGCAAGGGCAAAAATATAGGCCCTGACGCCCTCCCTGACCGACTGTGTATGCAAATAATCTCTAATTTTATCATGAACCCCGTCAAACGGCACATAAACATCATCATCTTCAATGTCGACGGCCTTAAAGCGTGCTTTATTTTGCTCATAATATCTACGGCAGATGTCTTCATCAGCTTCTGGTGCAGTCACTTCTGCCTCAATTAACTTAAAAATGGCATCATCGTCGCTCTGACGGTCACCGTCTTTTGTGCGCAGGCCTTTTTTTTCAGCTTCTTGCGTAAGCAACTCGCGAATAACCAACGCCTGTGCGGCTGCAACGTGCGCATCTTCTTTGGTTGGCGAGGGGTGATGTTGCATCTCACCAAGCACATCTTCATCAGTAATTTCAATACCATTCACAATAATAGGCACAATTATTCCTTACTATTTTAACAGTGCAGGCCCGTAAGTACTCTGCCTCTTGATAAACATGACGCTTTCTATCAATTATATGAACCTTGAAACTTGTCATAGATCAAGTCATTCTTATTTATAGATCTGGAGGGATATAAAATGACAGCAGAAAATAACAATAATAACGCGGTAGCTCTGGGCAACATTCCGCGCGACGAAACGATGGACTTTGTGGCGCTCGCAGATAACTACGCAAAATCAATGATTATCAATGTATCCGCAATCTGGAGCCTAATCACAATTGGCGCTGCAATGCTCCATTACTTCACGGGGAATATTGGCAATCCGCTTCTCTACTGGCAGGTCTATGTGCTTTATCTTGTTCCCGTTATGCTAATATTTATCTTGGCGCCCATCATTGCGCGTTGCAAAGGCTATGCTATTCGCGAAAAGGATATCCATTTTAAAAAGGGTGTGGTTTTTCATAAAACCGTATCTCTCCCCTATAATCGCATCCAACATGTGGAGGTGGAAAGTAGCCCGCTTGAACGCGTGTACGGCTTAACCACGCTTAAGTTTTTCACCGCAGGCGGTGGCTCAGCGGATATGAAAATTCCAGCGCTCACCAATGAGGCCTCCACCAAGTTAAGAGCTTATATTATAAAAAAGGCTGGTGCCAAGGACGCAAAGGGCGACCACAATGGATAAGTGGCAGCGATTATCCCCTTACGCTGCGATCCACTATGTAGTGAAAATCTTTATGGCGGTTATCAAGAATGCCTACCAAGGCTTGATCCCCTTAGCCGCCGCGTTTTTTGCCGCAGGCGAAAATCGTTGGTTTATCATTGGCCTCGTTGTCGCGGGTGCCCTGGCGTTATTGTTAATCGTCGCAGTGTTAAGTTATTTAAAATTTCAATATCGTATCGCCGACGGCACTGTCTTTATCCAGAGCGGCGTGCTGAAAAGAAAACGCCTTACCCTCGGCTTTGACCGCATTCAAAATGTCGGCGTCAAAGAACCGATTTATTTTAGACCCTTCGGTTTGGTTGTTGTAACCATTGAAAGTGCCGGCTCCTCTGGTGAGGAAATTAGCTTAGGTGGTGTACCGCGGAGCTTAGCCGAGAGTATTCGAGCAGAAGTTTTAAACCATAAACCACAAAAGACATCACAGATTAGCGAAACAATCGTCACGACAGACGTAGTTACCACAGAAGTTGAGGAAATTATTCATCAGCCCATATCCGAGCTAGTGCGATACGGTCTGACCAACAAAAACGTCTTAGTATTTTTTGGTATCATGGCAGGTTTTTGGGGCCAGACCGATTGGGACGAGATGGATTACTACAATGAAGGCTCTGAGATGGTGACAGGTTTGGTTGGCACCGATCCTACTTCTATTGCTATCTGGACCTCACTCGCGGTTATTGGTGTGCTTTTGGTGCTTGTGATGCTGTCTGTCGCCCTAACCGTCATCACCAACTATAATTACCGCCTCACCCGCCACGATGGACGCTTTCACCGCACCAAGGGGCTTTTTGAACGCCAAGAAACCAGCCTGCTGGAAAGCAAGGTCCAATCTATACAAATAAGCCAGGGGATCACCGCACGTCTACTCAACCGTATGACCATCCATCTTAAGCAAGTGGGCTTTGGTGGCAATGCAAAACAAAAAAGAGCCAGCAAAAAAGGTGCCTTTTTCATACCGAGCGTTGAAGAAGGCTTCTCCAAAAGTTTCTCAAAAATTATCTACCCAAACTTCAATTGGGAAATGCTGACACTGAAATCCATTGATTTTGGATATGTCCGCAAACGCATCCTCTATATTTATCTACCTATCACGCTTATTCCCATGTCTATCATCACTCTTGGGCAGCAAAACCCTTGGGGTTTACTGTCCCTTTTTGTACCCGTAATAGCCACACCTCTCGTTATGCTACGCCGCGCGCGCTATGGCTATGCTAGCGACGGTGAGCACGGGGTTGTGCGGTCTGGCTTTCTTGGTAAACGGCACGTGCTGTTTCCTTTTTATAAAGTACAAACTGTGGAGCTGCACCAATCACCGGGCCAGCGGCGACGCAAGCTGGCTGACCTGCATGTTAAGCTCGCGGGCAACACCGTGAAAATACCCTACGTGCCCCTCGAGGACGCAGTGGATTGGCGAAAGACCATTCTAGAAAAGATTGAGTCCACCAACAAAGCGTGGATGTAGAATAGAAAAAGGCCCCCAAATTGGAGGCCTTTTTATTGTTAGCTAGCTTTAGCTTTTAGCGCTTGCGCACCACTTGGTAGCCAGAGCGGAACAAGTACTTCACAGGCATGGAGACCATATGCACAAGCCTAGTCCATGGGAACACGAGGAACATGGTTAACCCTAACACGATGTGTAGCTTGAATATCATAGCTTGGCCTGCCACAAACTCAGCAGCACCAGTGCGGAAGGTCACGATATGTTGTGCCCACTCAGCCAGCGCCATCATTGCTGCACCGTCCATATGGCCCGCTGATGCTGGGATCGTTGCAAGACCCAAGATCAACTGCACATAGAGCAGCAGCAAGATGAAAATATCACCGAACTTGCTGGTTTTACGGATACGCGCATCGAACAAGCGGCGATAAACCAAGATGGTCATACCGATGAAACAAAGCGTACCAAAGATACCACCAGCGATCATAGCCATCGCTTGCTTAGTGCTGGCATCCATAAAGCTTTCATAAACAACATGCGGGGTAAGTAGCCCAACCAAGTGTCCAAAGAACAGCAAGATGATGCCCACATGGAACAGGTTGCTACCAAGGCGCATACCTTTTTTACGAAGAAGCTGGCTGCTATCTGCTTTCCAGCTATATGGGTTTTGGTCATAGCGCAGAATAGACCCTACGATCATCACGATAATGGCGATGTAAGGGTAAATACCAAAGAAAAAGTCGTTTAGATGGGTTTCAAAATTGTACATTATATCTTCCTTACGGCCTAATGAAGCGTGTTCGTCGGATTTGACGAACCGTTAGGGTTGCAATCAGCTTCTGCTCTGCCCGTGCCGTCAAAGGCGGGGGCATCTTCCCAAGCTTTATCGAGTGCTTCCATACTATCATCACGGGCATCATCTGCGAGCAATGCTTCTTTAACGAACTCTTCGTTAATTTCAGCAGTTGTCAGCGCTTTAATGGCCTTGAAGACACGGAAATAATCGTTTTTCTTACGCTTCAACTTAGCTGCAACCGCTGCAACGATATGCACCGCATTGCCCAAGTTTTCTTGCGCCTCTTCTTGAGAACAAAGAGACAAAAATTCCATGAACATTGGCAAGTAATCAGGAAGCTCATGCACATCAACAACAAGACCTTTGGCCTTATACTGATCCATGAGGTCAACCATAGCCTGACCACGGTCACGGCCTTCACCGTGGACATGCTCAAACAAATGCAGCGCATGACCACGTCCGCGGTCAAAGGTTTCAACATAAGCCTCTTGCAAAGTATAGATATCTTCCGTTTTCAAGTGATCCATAAATACGAACAACTTTTCACGGCTGGCTTTTGGTAGCAAATCTTCCTCCGTTATGAGGTGTTTCAAACCATCCATATGCTGTTGCATATCCTCAGAGGGATATGTCAGCAAAAAACCAAGTGCTTTAAAGGTTTTCATGATTACTTCCTAACCTTACCGGACATGGTGTTCTGGTGGGTTTGCGCGCCGAATAGGTTTTTGCCTGGCATAGTGCTGCCACAACCACCATCGAAGCTAAAGCCGCAGCCAGAGCGTGTTCCAAAAGCTATTTCGTTGTCAAAAGGTGTCTCACCTGCATATTCTTTATGGTTTGTTGGAATTACGAAACGATCTTCGTAGTCCGCAAGTGCCATAATTTTATACATATCTTCAACCATATCTTGATCCATACCAACTTGGTCTAGAACCTCTTGGTCATTAACACCTTCAACATGACGGCTCCGCATGAAGCTACGCATTGCTAGCATCCGCTCCAACGCACTTACCACTGGTGGCTCATTGCCGCCGGTTAGCATGTTAGCAAGATACTGAACAGGGATACGAAGGTTCTTCACATCGGGGATCACACCATCTTTTGCGATTTGGCCACCTTCAGCGGCAGATTGGATCGGGCTAAGTGGCGGGATATACCATACCATTGGAAGCGTACGATATTCAGGGTGCAGTGGGAAAGCCACTTTCCATTCCATCGCCATTTTGTAAACAGGTGATACTGCAGCGGATTCTAACCAGCTATCAGGAATACCTTGTTTGCGTGCTTCTGCAATTACCTCAGGGTCGTGTGGGTTCAAGAAAATGTCACACTGCGCTTGGTATAGATCACCGTCGTCTTCAGTGGACGCTGCCTCTTTGATACGGTCCGCATCATAAAGAAGAACACCAAGATAACGGATGCGGCCCACACATGTTTCAGAACAAACTGTCGGCTCACCGTTCTCAATGCGTGGGTAACAGAAAGTACATTTTTCTGATTTACCAGACTGCCAGTTGAAATAAATTTTCTTGTACGGGCAACCAGATACACACATGCGCCAACCACGACATTTGTCTTGGTCGATAAGCACGATGCCATCTTCCTCGCGCTTATAGATAGCGCCGGACGGGCAAGCAGCCGCACAAGTTGGATTCAAGCAGTGTTCGCAAAGACGCGGCAGATACATCATGAAGGTATTTTCGAACTGGCCGTAAATATCTTTTTCAATGTCTTTAAAGTTATAGTCGGCAGAGCGTTTTTCAAATTCACCGCCCAAGATTTCCTCCCAGTTTGGACCCCAAACTGGTTTCTCCATCTTCTCGCCTGTAATCGCTGAGTGGGCGCGTGCTGTTGGCACATGCTCACCCTCAGGTGCATTTTGCAAATGACCATAATCGAACGTAAAGGGTTCGTAGTAGTCATCGATCTCAGGAAGATCAGGGTTGGCGAAGATATTTGCCAGCAAACGGAACTTACCACCCATTTTTGGTTGGATGTCGCCGTTTGCTTTACGCTTCCAGCCACCGTTCCATTTTACTTGGTTTTCCCAGTCGCGTGGATAGCCAACACCAGGCTTGCTTTCCACGTTGTTGAACCAAGCATACTCAACGCCTTGGCGGCTTGTCCAAACGTTCTTACACGTTACAGAACAGGTATGACAGCCAATACATTTGTCCAAATTTAGGACCATGCCGATTTGTGCACGAATTTTCATAATGTCGTACTCCTATTCTGCTGCTTGAGTGGAAGGTGTTTCGCCCCATTCCACATCATTAAGTTTACGAACAACTACCATTTCATCGCGGTTAGAACCAACCGTACCGTAATAGTTGAAGCCGTAAGACAATTGCGCATAACCACCAATCATGTGGGTTGGTTTTACCACCGCTCTGGTTACAGAGTTATGGATACCACCACGTTGGCCGGTTGTTTTAGTAAGCGGCGTATTCATGGTTTTTTCTTGCGCGTGATACATCATGGTCATGCCTTCTGGCACGCGCTGAGACACAACAGCACGAGCGGCGATAGCGCCGTTTGCATTGTATAGCTCAATCCAATCATTATCTTCTACGTCGATCTTAGCAGCGTCGGTCTCACTCATCCAAACCACTGGACCACCACGGTTAAGTGTTAGCATCAATAGGTTGTCAGAATAGGTTGAGTGAATGCCCCATTTTTGGTGCGGTGTAATCCAGTTAAGGGTTACTTGCTTAGCACCTTCAGGGTTCAGCTTATCTTCAACAACTTTGGTGGTTTTGGTGTTCACAGGGCCTTTATAGACGCACAGGGTTTCACCGAAATCACGCATCCATTCATGATCTTGATAGAAATGTTGACGACCCGTTAGCGTACGCCAAGGAATAAGCTCATGCACGTTTGTATAACAAGCATTGTAACTCACATGCTCATCTTCAAGACCCGACCAAGTTGGGCTTGAGATAATTTTGCGAGGCTGCACTTTGATGTCATGAAAACGGATTTTCTCGTCTTCTTTTGGCTTAGCAAGATGGGTATGCTCACGACCTGTGATTTTTTCCAGTGCTTGCCATGCTTTTACTGCCACTTGACCATTGGTCTCAGGTGCCAAGGACAAAATTACCTCACAGGCATCAATGGCGGTATCAATCTTCGGCATACCAGCATTACTGCCTTTACTGCCTTTACTGCCTTTACTGCCGTGCGTACCATTTAGCTTACCAAGGAAATCAACCTCAACATCTGTGTTCCAGCCGATACCCTTGCCGCCGTTACCGAGCTTACCCATTAGCGGGCCAAGAGCAGTAAAGCGCTCGTAGGTTGCTGGGAAATCACGCTCAACAGTCACTAAGTTTGGCATGGTTTTGCCAGGAATAAGGTCACATTCGCCCTTCTTCCAATCTTTCACATCAAGAGCCTGCGCCATTTCACCTGGTGTATCGTGCAAAATAGGTAGGGTAACGATGTCTTTTTCAACACCTAAATGCCCAACACAAAGCTCAGAGTATTTCTTGGCTAGACCTTTGTAGATATCAAAGTCTGAACGACTTTCCCAAGCTGGGTCCACTGCACGTGTTAGTGGGTGAATGAAAGGGTGCATGTCAGATGTATTCAAGTCGTTCTTCTCGTACCATGTTGCTGTTGGCAACACGACGTCAGAGTATAGACAAGTAGTGGACATTCTAAAGTCCAGTGTCACAACTAAATCTAGCTTACCTTCAGGCGCTTCCTCGTGCCATTTAACTTCACTTGGTTTCTCGCCTCCAAAAGTGCCCAAATCTTTACCAAGCAAACCGTTTTTGGTGCCGAGGAGATGCTTAAGCATATACTCATGGCCCTTACCGGATGACCCAAGAATATTTGAGCGCCAGATGAACATGTTGCGTGGGAAGTTCTCTGGGGCATCAGGGTCTTCACATGAAAACGCAATGCTGCCGTCTTTGAGGCCTTCTTTGACATATTCAATTGGGTCTTTACCAGCCGCTTCCGCGTCTTTGGTAATTTTAAGTGGGTTTACATTCAGCTGCGGTGCTGATGGTAACCAACCCATACGCTCAGAGCGCACGTTACAGTCGATAAGTGAGTAATCTTTCCACTTATCTTTATCCGCGAGTGGGGACAATATTTCATCGACACCGAGCTTCTCGTAGCGCCACTGATTTGAGTGGTTATAGAAGAAACTTGTTGAGTTCATGTGCCGTGGTGGGCGTGACCAGTCTAGGCCAAATGCCAGAGGCTGCCAGCCAGTTTGTGGACGTAGTTTTTCCTGACCCACATAGTGCGCCCAACCGCCGCCCGATTTACCAACACAACCACACATGATGAGCATGTTCATGATGCCACGATAGATCATATCCATGTGATACCAGTGGTTAACCGCAGCACCCACGATGACCATAGAACGACCGCGTGTTTTGTCAGCGTTATCAGCAAACTCGCGTGCGACTTTGATAACATTGGCGCGATTAACACCTGTGATGGCTTCTTGCCATGCAGGTGTGTAAGGCACGTCATCGTCGTAGCTAGTTGCGATGTTTTTGCCGCCGTGCCCATTATCAACACCGTAGTTAGCTATCATAAGGTCGAACACGGTAGCAACGAGCATTTCGCCGTCTTTGGTTTTAACCTTTTTCACAGGCACGTTGCGTTCTAGTACGCTTGCGTGGTCCGTGTGGTTAAAGATACCAACTTCATTTTCCAAGTTACCGAAGTAAGGGAAACCAACATTAACAACGTCGTCGCTCTTACCTTTTAGGCTTGTCTCAGGCCATAGGTCTTCGCCAGACGTTGTTTCTTTAAGCTCAAGGTTCCATTTGCCAGACTTGTCCCAGCGGGATCCGATAGTACCATTTGGCACTTTGATCTCACCTGAGTTGCCGTCCATGACAACAGGCTTCCACTCAGCGTTTTCAACTTCACCCAAATCACCGTCAAGATCAGAAGAGCGCAGCGTGCGACCTGGTACATAACGACCATCTTTTTCATCCAAGCATACAAGGAAAGGCATGTCGGTATATTGACGACAGTAATCGTCAAAATATTCGCTCTTATTCTCAACATGGAACTCTTTAAGAATAACGTGGCCCATCGCCATCGCCATTGCACTATCCGTACCTTGACGTGGGTTTAGCCAAAGATCAGTGAGTTTCGCAACTTCTGAGTAATCAGGCGTTACTGAAACAGTTTTGGTGCCTTTGTAGCGTACTTCGGTGAAGAAGTGAGCGTCTGGTGTACGTGTCTGAGGGACGTTAGAGCCCCAAGCAATGATGTAGCCTGAATTATACCAGTCGGCACTTTCAGGTACATCCGTTTGCTCACCCCAAGTTTGTGGGCTTGATGGTGGCAAGTCACAATACCAATCATAAAAGCTCATACAAACACCACCGATAAGCGACAAATAGCGCGAACCAGCAGCATATGAGACCATAGACATAGCAGGAATAGGGCTAAAGCCTATAACACGGTCAGGGCCGTGTTTTTTTGCTGTGTGCACGTTAGCAGCAGCAATAAGCTCGTTAGCCTCATCCCAATCAGCCCGTACAAATCCACCAAGGCCGCGAACCTTTTTATATTCAGCAGATTTAACAGGGTCTGATGTGATGCTCGCCCATGCATCCACAGGGTCTGGATGGGCTTCTTTTGCTTCACGCCACATTTTCAACAAACGTGAACGGATCATTGGAAATTTCAGGCGGGCAGCAGAGTATAGATACCAGCTGTAGCTAGCACCCCTTGCACAACCACGAGGCTCGTGGTTTGGCAAATCAGGGCGCGTGCGCGGATAATCTGTTTGCTGAGTTTCCCATGTAACAAGACCGTTCTTGACATAAATTTTCCAAGAGCATGAGCCCGTACAGTTCACTCCATGAGTGGAGCGCACAACCTTGTCATGCGCCCAACGACCACGGTAGGCCTTTTCCCAATCACGGTTCTCATCCGTAGTGATACCATGCCCCCCTGAGAAGGTCTCAGGGGATTTGGTGAAGTAGCTTAGCCTGTCTAAAAAGGCACTCATATTTTTACTCCTAAAATCGCGGTTAGTCGTTTTTTGTTATTGTTTTTAAGGGTTTTTCACATATGCGTTTTTGCGCGTATAGAACCACCAGTTGATGACAATACAGACGCCGTAGAAGATGGCAAAACCGTATAGCGCATACTCAGGTGTGGTTGCTTTGATCTGCTCACCAAACACTTTAGGGATAATAAAGGCACCATAAGCTGCGACCGCTGAGGTCCAACCAAGTACTGGGCCTGCCTGCTCTTTATCAAACACCATAGCGATGGTGCGGAAAGTAGAACCATTACCGATGCCAGTTGCTGCAAAGAGCACAATAAAGAGGATCAAGAACTGATAGAAGTAATCTTCAGGTGTCGCAGAGGCGTATGCCGCTTTCATGTAGTATGCAACGCCGAGCGCTGAAAGAACCATAGCTATTGAGATAAACTGAGTTACCTTCGCACCACCAAAACGGTCAGCTAGTGAGCCACCGATTGGACGGATAAGCGCGCCGATGAATGGGCCCATCCATGCAAACATCAAAGCAGACGGACCGTTTGCGTTCACTGTTGTGTGAACCAATGTACCGTCAACCATCAAATGCTGATAACCAAAGATCACTTTAATCGCAAGTGGTAGGGCTGCAGAAAAACCAATAAACGACCCGAAAGTCATGGTATAGATCACGGTCATTGCCCATGTGTGCTTGTTGTTAAAGATTTTGAACTGGCGCTGTAGATTTGTGCGCACAGTTCCTGGGATCAGTTTCATCAAAAACAATGTTAATGCGATAACAATTGGAAGAACCAACCATTTGTTAAGTTCAAGACCTGAACCACCAACACCTGCAGGTAACATTAACCAAAGACCAAAGACCGCTGTTGCAAAACCAATGAGCAACATACCGATGATTTTAGTCGCTGCACCAGCAAAGCTGGATGCGCCCGGTGAAACATGCTCGTCGCGGATGTTATTTAGTCCGAACCAGCCAGCCACAGACAGCGGTATGAGGAAGATCAGCCAAACATACCCAGCGTTAAAGATAAATGTATCTGTGCCAGCAGCAATTTTACCGATCAATGTACCTGATGACGTTTCAAGTGCCATAGGCGCGCCACCGAAAAGACCAAAGGTCATCACAAGCGGGATAAGAATTTGCATGGTAGTAACACCAAAGTTGCCTAGACCAGCGTTCATACCAAGTGCATAGCCTTGGATTTTCTTAGGGTAGAAGAAGCTGATGTTGGACATAGAAGACGCAAAGTTACCGCCGCCAAGACCAGACAAGAGAGCTGCAATTTGGAACATCCAAAGTGGACTGTTCTTATCTTGCAGCAAATATCCTGCCATCACAGCCGGGATAATAAGTAAGGCTGTGGTCAAGAAAAGCGTATAGCGACCACCCGCCAAGCGGATAAAAAAGCTGGATGGGATGCGAAGCGTTGCACCAGACAAGCCAGCAATCGCTGCCAGTGTAAAGAGTTGGCTAGGTGCAAAGTCAAAACCAAGGTTCAACATTTGAACCGTGATGATGCCCCAATATAGCCAAACTGCAAAGCCGCAAAGTAGCGATGGAATGGAAATCCAAAGGTTGCGGGTGGCGATGGCTTTGCCAGTTGCTTCCCATTGAGCTTGGTCGTCCGGGTTCCAGTCTCTTAAGTCTTCATTTCTACGTGACATAATGTCCTCCATAAGTACCAATGCCCCCAAAATGGGGGCACAGGATTTAGTATTATTATTCAGTTGATTCCAATTCTGGGAAGTTCCGCGGTCCAGCTAAATCTGGGTTGCGTTTCTTGTCCAGTGCAAGGATTGAGAAGTGCATCCATGTGAGTGCTATACCGATAATTAAGGTTAGCAACATGAAGCAACTGGTCCAAACCCCAAGAATATCATTCATGAAACCGAAGGTGATGGGCAGGAAGAAGCCGCCCAAGCCACCGATCAAGCCCACGATACCGCCTACTGAGCCAACGTGTGTTGGATAGTAAACTGGAATATGTTTGTAGACCGCCGCTTTACCAAGGCTCATAAAGAAACCAAGGATAATGGTGAGGGTTACAAAGAACCAAAGTGGGATAGTGATGTTAAATTCAATAGGCCCTTCAATACCTGCCACAGTATATGTTGTGGAAGGGTATGACATCAGTGCTGTACAAACCACAGATGCGATGAACGTCCAGTACATAACACTACGTGCGCCGTATTTGTCAGAAAGCCAGCCACCAAGTGCGCGAAAGATAGAGCCTGGAAGCGCATAACATGCTGCCAAGAGACCAGCGGTCGCAAGCGGTAGTCCGTAAGCACCAACATAGTATCGCGGCAACCAAAGAGCGAGCGCTACGAACGCGCCAAACACAAAGAAGTAATAAAGCGAGAAGCGCCAGACCTGAAGGTCTTTAAGCGGTGCAACTTGGTCTTTAAAGCTAACGTGACTCGAGCCTGATTCTCTACGGCTTTTGATAACCGGATCTTCTTTAGAGAAGATATAAAAGAGAACCGCAGTAACCGCCATTACTATGGCATATACCTGCGCAACAGATTGCCAAGCACCGCCGAGCGCGACGAGTAGGATCGGTGCACCAAAGTTAGTGACCGCTGCCCCTACGTTACCCATACCAAAGATACCAAGGGCCGTACCTTGCTTTTCTTGCTCATACCAACGAGAGACGTAAGCAACACCAACGGCGAAACCGCCACCCGCCAAGCCAACACCCAAAGCTGCCACAAGGAACATACCATATGTATCCACCATGGTGAGCAAGTAAGCCGCAACAGCCGTTGCAAGCATTTGAATGGTATAAACCAGACGACCACCATATTGGTCTGTCCAGATACCAAGAATAAAGCGGCTAAGTGAGCCTGTTAGAACTGGTGTCGCCACCAAGATACCAAACTGGGTATCGTTCAAACCCAGATCAGCTTTAATTTTAATACCGATAATCGAAAAGATTGTCCAAACTGCAAAGCAGACTGTAAAGGCAAGCGTACTTGTTGTTAAAGCACGTTTTTGGTCGCCTTTGGTTACACCCTCGATATTCATAATAGCCTCCTTCAGAGTAAATTTCTGACGACAACATCGCAAAATAGAGCTCTAAAATTCTTGACCTCAGTCAAGTGAGGGGGGCGGCAATAAGCCAATTTAGGGACTTATCAAAGGCAGACACAAAGTGTCATATTTTAAATCTTTGATTTATATAGGTAATTTTGAGATATCATTCTATTACTGAGACAATATGTCACGCTAGCATTTTTTCAAATAGTTGCTATAAAGAGACAATAATAAACGGGGTAAGTAATGAACGAACAATCAACTATGATGGCCAAAAAGGTCCTCAAGGCCTTGGGCAATGTCCTGCACGCGCTGCAACGTGAACGTGGCATGGCGTGTTTGTATCTGGATAGTGATGGTGAAATCTACAGTGAGCGCTACAGCGATCAATTGCTAAAAACCAATGACTCCATTGAGGAATTACATAGCTCGCTGAAAGATGCATCACTTCTACAAGCCCTACCTGAATATAGTGAAGCCCGCCTGAATGAAATCAAAGGACGCTTGGAAAAACTCGGAAAGTTCAGAGAATCGATTCGTGCGAAAACTCTGCGCTATGCTAACATCATTAATGACTATACCTTCGAATATAATTTACCGATAATAGACACAATGGTCGAGTTCGCTCACCGTACCAAAAGCTTCAACTCCGCCCTCGTTGGGGCTTACGCAAACTTTTTGCAGTGGAAAGAGTTGATGGGCCGTGAACGTGCACTCGGCTCACGTGGCCTTTATTCTCATGCCTTTAGAAACATTGAATTTACGGACCGTATGCTCGGCGTTATCGCTGAGCAAGACAGCTATTTTACCAGCTTCAAGTCCCTTGCCTCACCGTCCCAGTTGACCATTGTTCAGCCGACGCTCGACGGCGAAGACATGAAGGCCATTCAAGCAATTCACAATCTTCTTAAAAATTCAGCTCCGCCCGCTGCCATCGAAAAATACAACGTCAGCACATGGTTTGATCTGATGACCCGCACTATTGATAATTTACACGACGCTGAACAAAATATCGTCGATCAGCTCACAGGCGAAACTGGCGATGTCACACCCCTAACGCACATTAATGCAAAAGGCGATAACGCCACGGCAAATGAGTACGGCGAATTTGTCCGCGATATGGCGCTGTTTAGCGGCCTGTCTGATGATGACCTAACAGAGCTATTAAGCTTCGCACAGGTACGCAGCCATAAACGTGGTAATCTACTGTTTTTGCAAGGAGAACCAGCATCTCGACTGTATATTATTCTGCAAGGTTGGGTGAAAGTTTATAACGGCACAGAAGGCGGAGAAGAAACTATCTTACAAATGCTCTGTACGGGCGATACGTTGCTTGAATCCGCTGTGTTCCTTAATGCCCCAACACCAGTGAGTGCACAGGTTGTTGAAGATGCTATCTTGCTGTCTATCCCCAGCCCAATCATTCGTCAGCGCGTGCAAAGCAGTAATGATCTTGCGGTCTCAATGCTAAACAATGTCTCGCTACGATCCCAGCACCTGATCCACCAGATGGAGCAATCGCGCCTTAAATCTGCGCGTGAACGGGTTGGTTGGTTCTTGCTGCGCTTATATATGAGCCAAAAGCATGAAACAGATTCAATCCACTTGCCGTATGACAAGTCGATCATTGCATCCTACTTGAACATGCGACCTGAAACTTTCTCTAGGACCCTAAAAAAACTCCGTGATGATGGTATCGAAATTTTCAAAGATCGTATTCAACTGCCTGATGCAAAATCGCTTTGTAAGTTCTGTGATAGCTATATCGCTGAAGACTGCGAACACGCTGGCACCCCTGAGTGCCCCGACCCTGATGTTGAGGTTATTGGCATGTTGGTCAACGAATAGGCCATTTCATTTGACTTGATTAAGGTCAAATAAATCACTTGCGTGGCTATTTATATATTGCCACAGTGTAAAGGTCGTAGGTTTAAAACCCTGCGGCTTGATACTCCGAAGCTTGTTAGCCTTCATCCCACATGGATATGGCTAGCTCGCCGTCTCATTGGTGAGACCGGGTTATTTTGGAAACGAAATGATCTCTCGTGTTTAGAAAGGAGTGTGGCGTCGTGACGCTACTAGATAACTACAACAGGGGGTTTAAGTACCTTCGTCTATCGGTCACAGAGGTCTGCAATTTTCGTTGCAGCTACTGCTTGCCTGATGGCTACCAAAAAACAGCACCCCATAATTTTTTAAGTATTGAAGAGATTAAGACGCTTGCCACAGGTATGGCAGGACTTGGTGTAGAGAAAATTCGTATCACAGGCGGCGAACCCGCTGTTCGGAGCGACCTTATCGAGATTATCCGCACGCTTAAAGCCGTTGATGGCATCAAGACCGTCGCTATGACCAGCAATGGTTATAAGCTTGAGCGGGATGCAGCGGCATACGCAGAGGCTGGGCTAGACGCGCTGAACATTAGCATAGATTCGCTCGACGAAGATAAGTTTAAAGCCATCACCGACCATGATCGCCTACCCTCCATTTTAAGGGGTATCGAGGCAGCGCACGAAGCGGGCATCAAAAAAATTAAAATCAACGTTGTTTTGATGAAGGGCTGGAACGCCGCTGATGTTGGTGATTATCTCGAAGTTATTAAAGACCGCCCCTATAGTGTGCGTTTCATCGAGCTGATGGAAACCGGTGACAACAAAGCCTTCTTTGACGAACACCACGTGGACCCTATGGGCATCATCGACGCCCTACACCGTGACAGTTGGGTCGAAGAGCTCAAAGGCATCACCGACGGCCCTGCCCGTAACTTTAGGCACCCAGCCTTTATGGGTAGTCTTGGTTTTATCACGCCATACGCTAAAGACTTCTGCACCAACTGTAACCGCCTCAGGGTTTCTTCGCGGGGTGGCTTGCAACTCTGCTTGTTCGGTGAGCAAGACTATGACTTGCGACCGTATTTATTAGACGCGGACACTAGTGAGTTGCAGGACAGAGTGTGCGCGGTACTCGGCCTTAAAACTGAAGGGCATCAGCTGCATGATCATGTCACCGGGAAAACCAGTCATCTGGCGAGTATTGGGGGATAAGCACGTGACGACGGCTTCCACCACAGACAAAATAAGTTACTGGGGTAACATCTCTGGCGCTTTCGCAGACGGTGCGGTGCTATTGCCTCTCCTTGTGGCACTTGCCCTCACCACTGGCTATTCTGGCGGTATGCTGCTTGCAAGTGCAGGGCTTGCCTATGTGGTCGCGGGCTTCATTTTCAAAATTCCTATGCCTGTTCAACCGCTGAAATCGGTTGTGGTGGCGGCCCTCGCAGTGGGGGCAACCATGGGCGAAATACGCTTAAGCGGCCTTGCGATTGGGCTAGTTTGCCTAGCGCTTGCTTTCATGCCCGCTAATAAATGGGCTGCTAAAGTGCCACGATCATTGGTACACGGCCTGCAGTTTGGCCTTGGCATCTTACTCATTTTCAAGGGGCTCGACTGGGATTACACCAGCCTTGCAGTCACCAGCGACATCTCGGTCATGGTCGTGATCAGCGCCGCTCTTTTGCTAGTCATCATCAGTGAAATGACCAGTTTACCCCTGATGGGTTGGCTAGCTTCCACAGCGCTTATTGTCGCGGCTGTCATGGCCTATATGGGCGATGCACCAGCGGTACCAGCGGTGATGGAAAGTGAAGCTATCCGCTTCGATATTATTCTTGCGTTGGTCTTGCCCCAACTTGCACTAACCATGACAAATTCAGTGGTCGCCACCAGCGATGTGGCAGAGCGCTACTACGGCGAAGCAGCGAAGCGCACAAACGCCAAGGCACTGTTAACCTCTATCGGTGTTGGTAACATATTAAGCGCATCGGTTGCGGGCCTTCCCTTTTGCCACGGTAGTGGCGGCCTCACTGCCCATAAAAAGGGCGGAGCCGTAAGCTGGCACATGAACTTGATCGTAGGTGGCACCTTGCTGCTTTTAGCGCTAGGCCATGTTATCATCGCACCCGTAATACCTGCTTTTCATCCATGGGTGGTTGGCGCGCTCCTCATCACTACAGGCTTTTTCCACATGAAGCTTGCCCTACCGAGTTTGCAAAATAACCTATGGCGCTGGCAGATTGCAGTGATGGCAATAGCAACCCTTCTCACTCGTAACCTTCTGATAGTTTTGCTGGTGGGAATAGCAGTATATTTGGTGCTTAAGCTAACGACAAAATCAACAATAGTTAAGGACGCATGATGGAAAGCTACAGCGATACTCTAAGAGTGATTATGGCGACCGCCACCAAGCCAAATGCTGTAAACATGCCGAGCCTCGAGGCCATTGGCCATGTGCTGGCTGAAGATCTGGTTGCCCCTATCACCGTGCCGCCTTTTAACAATTCCGCCATGGACGGCGTTGCCTTCATCGCCGCTGATGTTGCAAATGCCAGCACTGACGCTCCTGTGCGGCTACCGCTAACTGAAATCATTGCAGCGGGTGCTGGCGCGGTGCCTGAGACGCTAGTGAGCGGTACCGCCGTTGAGATTATGACAGGCGCACCTGTGCCTGAGGGGGCAGACACAGTTATGCCCGTTGAAAATATTGTCCGTGACGGTGATAGCCTCCTCCTCACGGAACCATATCCAACTATGAAGCATGTACGCCTTGCAGGAGAAGACATGCGAGCGGGAGATGTTGTGATCAAGGCTGGCACGAGGCTTGATGAGCGTCATATCCTAGCGATCACGTCTCTTGGAGTTGCTCGGTTGAGCGTATATCCACGCACCGCCGCTGTATGGCTATCAACGGGGCCAGAGCTGGTGGATGATCTGGACGAACCGCTGGTCGCCAACCAAATTTACAATTCCTCAGGTCGTTATGGCTCACACATGCTGTCGCACATCGGTGCTGATTTTATGTGGCAAAAAACAGTGGGTGATGACGGTGATAGTTTCACCGTGGCTCTGCACGAAGCCTTAAATGCTGGTGCAGAAGTGGTGCTTTCCACAGGCGCTGTCTCCGCTGGGAAATATGATTTTGTCCGCGACGAACTAGAGAAAATGGGTGCTGAAATAATCGTCCATAAAGCCCGCGTACGCCCTGGCAAACCTATTTTGTTCGCAGTGTTGCCTGGCGGTCAGTTTTTCTTTGGCCTACCTGGCAATCCTGTCTCCAGCGCAGTGTCGCTGCGTGTTTTCGCAGCTCCCTTTATCGCAGCGCTTAACGGCGACGCACCCGAGGCACCCATCAATGCCCGTATGGCAGGTGAAAGCAGCGGACCTAAGCATCTCACTATTTTTAAAAAGGCACGCTTTAGTGTAACGCCATCTGGTCAGCTTGAGGTTAGTGAACTCATGGGCCAAGAAAGCTTTAAAGTGGCCCCGATGGTGGAGCAAAACTGCTGGTTGGTCCACACGGAAGGTACCGATACGCTGAACGAAGGTGACATGGCTACCATTTTACCTTTTTTCCCTAACAGATTTGAATAACACAGAAAGATACTGATCATGGCTCGTAAAATTGATGAACGCATCCCATTCACACCTGCACGTATTGCTGTGATGACGGTCTCTGACACCCGAGATGCTGACACGGACAAAAGCGGCAAGGCGCTCATTAATCTTCTTGAGGCCGCTGGGCATATCACCGCTGATTACGCGGTCATTAAGGACGAGCGCGTTGATATCGCCGCCCAGTTGAACACATGGGTCGCGGATAATGGCGTGCAGATCGTACTGACCACTGGCGGCACTGGCATCACCGGGCGCGATGTGACCCCCGAAGCCGTCCGCGATGTCATCGAGGTGGAAATCCCGGGGTTCGGTGAGCTATTTCGTATGCTGAGCTATGATATTATCGGCACATCCACCATCCAATCACGCGCACTAGCGGGCCGCGCAAAATCCACCCTTATTTTCGCTCTGCCAGGCTCACCAGCTGCCTGCAAGGACGCATGGAACCTGATTTTGAGCGAACAGTTGGACAACCGTTTCCGCCCTTGCAACTTCATAGACCTACTGCCCCGTTTCAGCGAATAATTGCGCAAGCTTAGTGAACAGGTTAGGCTTCTTTCAATGATAGTTGAAATAAGGTGTCACCTTCTATGCAAAAACTGATCTTAGTCGTCGCTCCTGCTGAAAAGACCGATAGCATTATCTCTGTCGTACAAGGTGCTGAAGCGCACCATGTGGTCACTGGCACTGAAAGTAACGAGCATCGCCGCGCTGTTTGGGTGACGGTAGAGCCAGAGCAAAGACAGTCACTAATGGACAAGATGCAAGCTGTGCTAGGCGTCGACAATAAAAATTGGCAAATGTTCGTGTTGCCCATTGAGGCCATGGTCCCGATGGCAGAGAAAGACGAAAATACGGCTGAGAAAAAACCAACCGCTACTACCAGCCGTGAAGAGCTTTATACAGCTGTTGAGAGCGGCATTCGCATTGATCGTAATTTCGTTATTCTAGTTCTGCTCTCCACCATTGTGGCTGCTGTCGGCCTGCTAAAAGATAATGTCGCAGCTATCATCGGTGCCATGGTGATCGCTCCGCTTCTAGGGCCAAACCTAGCACTTATTTTAGGCGCTGCTCTTGGTGACAGAGACCTCATCGGTCGCGCCATTAAAGCAAACTTATCTGGGCTTCTAATAGCCTTAGCACTGTGCTTTTTGCTTGGTACCTTCATCACCTTGGACCTCAATAGTCACGAACTTATTAGCCGCACCGACATTGGCGTTGAATCGGTTATTCTGGCGCTGGCGTCAGGGGCCGCAGCGGCTCTCAGCCTGCTATCAGGCCTTTCTGCCACGCTAGTTGGCGTCATGGTTGCAGTGGCGCTCTTGCCGCCTATCGCCACCTTTGGCCTGCTCGCGGGTGCAGGACAGTGGCAACTGGCAATCGGTGCGCTCACCTTGCTTGCCGTGAACATAGTTTGCGTCAACTTATCAGGCCAGCTTGTCTTTTGGTCACGGGGCGTCAAACCGCGCAGTTGGCGAGAACGCAAAAACGCCAAACGCAGCATCCGCACTATGTTGTTCGTTTGGATGGTGAGTTTGACGATTTTAGCCGCGGTTATATATTTCTATAAACCGCTTAGCGTTTCATAGGCTGTTTCTTACCGTAGGTCATGCTGCGCCATAACCACTCAAAGGGGCCAAAGCGGTAATGCTTTAGCCACCAAACGCTAAACAGCGTTGAGAAGATGATCACACCTAGCACCACATAATAATGCTCGATGCCGCGCAGTTGTCCGTAAAGGCCAAAACCAAAACCCAAGAACAACACCGCACCAATGATAGACTGCATCAAATAATTGGTGAGTGCCATGCGACCAGCGGCGGCAAGACCGCACTGTAGCCACTGCAAGACCCCCACCTTCACCATCAACTGAATAAGCCCAAGGTAACCGAGCGTTAATGCCATGCGGTTCACTGAGTGGAAAAGCCCCCAAAAGCGCTGCTCCACAGGGTCATAACCAGCGTCAGAATATATGCCGTTCACTTTGAAATATCTAAGTGTCAAACCGACCGCGAGGCCAATGATCGCAAGCTTGACGTAGTCTGCCGTTGCTCTCTCATTGGTCAGCCAACCCCAGCGATAAAGCAAAACACCCGAAAGCATCATGATGAGAATATCTATGAAGAAGAAATCATAGAAAATGGTGCTTTCAAAGCGCTTGTTCCAAGCGGAGCGAACCTCATAACTGCCCATATAACCAGAGCGTACTTTCTCTATTTCAGCGAGACCAGCTTTGGTGCGCGGTTCAAAGTTTGTCAGCCGCTCAAAGCTGCGGATAGCACCCTTGTCATCGCCCGTCATCTCACTGCCGTTTAGCTCTTTCACCTTAGCGGCTTCATAAGCAGTTTGCTGCTCCAAACGGTCCTGATATTTAAGGCCCGCTTTACCAGTTTCCCATGCCATAAGAGCAAGGATGATAAGCACCAAATTACGGGATTTTGCTTTGCGGAGCGCAAACACAAGGAAGCTGACGATGGCATAATGGTATAGTATATCGCCGTGCCACAAAAAGACCCACGCGTTAAACAGGCCAAAGAGAAGCAGAAGCGTTGTACGCCTAAAATAAATATCGGCGGCGCGCATGCCCATGCCCTTGTCGGTGAGGCGGTCCATCAATAAAACGGTCCCTGCCCCAAACATGATGGAGAAGAGCCCGCGCTGACTACCATCCAAGAACA
>Ga0209344_10001338_pt1 | contig 32758 bp, 37 predicted proteins | sample Cruoilmetagenom6_FD_187293 | JGI IMG/M metagenome (GOLD analysis project Ga0209344, IMG submission 187293) | Oil polluted marine microbial communities from Coal Oil Point, Santa Barbara, California, USA - Santa Barbara Oil Seep Sample 6 (SPAdes)... | ecosystem: Environmental > Aquatic > Marine...
AACAAGCATCTTGCAGCGAACCATCCCGCAAAAAAGGGAGAACAATTTAACACTTTTTTCCCTGACCGCAAAACACCGAAACGTTAAAACAGGAACGCCCCCCCCTAAGTGGACATGCCAGCCCAAGACCGCAGGCCGAACGGAACGGCAAAAAGAGGGGCACACAATACATTTTCTTAAAATAGTTCGGGGAATATAGAGAATTACACACCCCTACTCCTTAGACTTTTTCTGGTCTTTCCAGATATTGGTAAGGGTAGCATAATCGTATTCCAATACGGAAGGTTGCCGTTCCAAACTGAAATCCGCAAAGGCCCGTTGTAAAATATCCTCAATAAGGTAATCCTCGTGCACCAGATCGGGATGGAATTCTTCCTTGATACTAATGTTGAACATTTTAGCCGTGGTATTGTACCAGAAAGCACGCCAGCCACTCCGCAACTCTTTTACCAGGTCAAAGGCCGTAATCCCCGTTTGCCTATAAATGAGCTTTACCAAAATCTGCCCTTCGGTACGTGTCAGTTTCTTTAATTCCTCGGAAAATTCGTCCTCAATAAATTTCTGAACCTTGCGGGTAAACCTCCTTTTATGCGAATTCTTCTTTATATGCTCCAAACTATCATTAAGCTCCACCAACCTCTCGGCAGCCAATTTGGCATATGGATACACCTTCATAGTCTTCCTCCTTAGTATATAATAGCGTAACTTATCGTTATAGGAGGAGAATTTAAGCCTACCAAATACATAAACCTCATTTAGCGCAATGGAACTTTGAAGAATGGAATCGCCTTCCATTATTACATACTGTTCTGCCAATGAATCCAAAACCTCCTCCTGAACCTGCGACATGCCGCAAAATGCCAATAATCCACAAAGTATTGTTAACAGTCTCTTTTTCATTGAATCTAATTATACAAAAGCCAGGCCAAAATTAAGGATAAAGAAAGAATGTTATTATTAATTAAAAGTGAATATTGTTAAGTTTGTATTCAAAATATACGTAAATGAGCGCAAAAAAGATTCTTACCAAAAAATCAATGGATTTTTTAGAAAAATATTTAAACAATGCCTCCCCCACAGGTTACGAATGGGAAGGGCAAAAATTATGGATGGAATATCTGAAACCATATGTGGATACTTTTATTACCGACACCTACGGCACCGCTGTGGGAGTTATAAATCCCGACGCCAAATACAAGGTGGTCATTGAAGGGCATTCCGATGAAATATCGTGGTACGTAAACTACATCACGGACAATGGATTGATCTATGTAATACGAAACGGTGGAAGCGATCATCAAATTGCCCCCTCAAAATGGGTGGACATCCACACTAAAAATGGAATTGTAAAAGGCATATTTGGATGGCCGGCCATTCACACCAGGGACAGCTCCAAAGAGGAATCCCCTAAATTGGATAACATCTTTATAGACATTGGTGCCAAGGATAAGGCCGAAGTGGAAAAAATAGGGGTACACGTAGGATGTGTCATCACCTATCCGGATACCTTCCAGGTTCTAAACAAGGATAAATTTGTTTGTCGTGCCATTGACAACCGAGTGGGCGGCTTTATGATCGCCGAGGTGGCCAGACTTCTCAAGGAAAATAAAAAATCCCTTCCGTTTGGACTTTATATTACCAATTCCGTACAGGAAGAAATTGGACTAAAGGGGGCCGAGATGATTACCCATAGAATAAAACCGAATGTCGCCATTATCACCGATGTTTGTCACGATACTACCACCCCTATGATAGAGAAAAAGAAACAAGGCCATACCGAAATCGGTGCAGGCCCTGTAATCTCCTATGCCCCGGCAGTACAGAACAAACTCAGGGAGCGGATTATTGAAACTGCAGAATCCAGTAAGATCCCCTTTCAACGTATGGCTGCCTCGAGATTTACCGGCACGGATACCGATGCCTTTGCCTACAGCAATGGCGGAGTGGCCTCTGCCCTAATTTCACTTCCACTTAGATATATGCATACTACGGTGGAAACGGTTCATAGGGACGATGTTGAAAACGTAATTAAACTTATCTACGAGACCCTTCTAAACATTAAGGAAGGCGAAACTTTTAGTTATTTTGAATAGCACCGTACAATCCTCCCTTTGGGGAGGATTTTTTTATATTGTATAATTGGCCAATTAATAGATCATATAGTTTTAAATGGATGAATTAATAGACGTATTGGATGCCGACGGAAATTACACGGGTAAATGCATCATGAAATCTGAGGCGCACAGAAAGGGGATTTTTCACCCTAGTATCCATGTTTGGCTTTATAACAAAAACGGAGAAATACTTATTCAACAGCGGGCCAAAAACAAAGATACCCATCCAGGACTTTGGGATGTATCCGTTGCCGGACATATAGGAGCCGGTGAAGACATAGTGGAATCTGCCATTAGGGAAGTAAAGGAGGAGATCGGTCTTGACATCAAAAAAAAGGATCTTCACAAATTAGGTGTGTTCAAATACAGCCACCAACATCATCAAGATTTATTGGACCGTGAATTCCACCATACATTTTTATGTGAACTGAAAGTACGCTTGGCAACACTTGAAATGCAGGAAACAGAAGTAGACGATCTTGCCCTAATTTCATTGCCCCTGTTCCGAAAAGAATTGGAAAGCAGGGTCATTTCCAAAAAATATGTGCCTTATGACATGGAATACTACGAAACCGTACTCAATGCCTTGCAAAAACAGCTATAATTTGTTTATAAAGTCCCCTACCCTTTCCATACTATAGGTTTCCTGCCCCCCTTTAACCATGTCCTTGACCACAAAGGACTGGTTGCTCAATTCCTGCTCCCCTATCAATATCACATAAGGCACATTCCTTTTGTTGGCATATTTCATTTGTTTCTGCATCTTGGCACTGGAAGGGTACAGGTCACATTTTACACCAGCCCTCCTTAATTGATTAACCAGTTTTAAAGAAATAAATGCTTCCTTGTCCCCAAAATTAACACAGAGCACCTGTAATGATTGATCTATGGCTTCCGGGAAAAGCCCCAGCTCCTCCAATACCAAATAAATTCGGTCCAATCCAAAGGAGATGCCTACCCCGCTCACATCCCTAAGGCCAAAAATACCGGTAAGGTCGTCATAACGACCACCACCGCCAATAGAGCCCATACTTACCCCTTCCGGAGCGGCCACTTCAAATATGGCCCCCGTGTAGTAATTAAGGCCCCTGGCCAGTGTAACATCTATTTTTAAATTGGCAGATTGCAGTCCTAGTTCCTCCAAGGTTTCAATGATAAACCTTAACTCCCCCACTCCTTTGCTACCTTCCTCGGAATCCTTTAGCAAGTTCTCCAAAGCCGATAACTGCTCCAGATTACTGCCGTTTAACGCAAATAAAGGGGCTGCCTTTTCAATGGCTGCATCAGAAATGCCTTTTTCCCTCATTTCCTTGGAAACCCCATCAATCCCTATTTTATCGAGCTTATCCAAAGCCACGGTAAAGTCGATCAACTTATCGCGTTCCCCGATTACGTCAGCAATCCCGGCCAAAATCTTCCTATTATTGAGCTTAATGGTAACCCCTTCCAACTTCAAATCCGTAAATACAGCATCATACAACTGTACCAATTCCACCTCTTGCAAAAGGGAATCCGACCCCACTACATCCGCATCGCACTGAAAAAATTCACGAAAACGCCCTTTTTGGGGTCTATCGGCACGCCATACCGGTTGAATCTGATATCTTTTAAAGGGAAAGTCTATTTCATTTTGGTGCATTACCACATAACGGGCAAAAGGCACGGTAAGATCATAACGGAGGGCTTTTTCCGAAATCCTTGAAGTTATGGCACTTGAGTCTTTGGTAGCATACAGTTCATCATTCACCTTGTTCAAGAAATCCCCAGAATTCAATATTTTAAAGATCAATCGATCGCCTTCATCTCCATATTTTCCCATTAAGGTTTCCGAATTTTCAAAGGACGGGGTTTCAATAGGTTGAAAACCGTAGGTTTGAAAATGCTTTTTTACCACTTCGAAAATATAGTTTCTCTTATTGACTTCGGATGGGGAAAAATCCCTGGTCCCTTTAGGTATGGATGGTTTTTGTGCCATTGTTTCTAATTCTGCTGTAAATATAACGGATTGTGGAATTTTGCCTATGTCGGATCAAACAAAATTAACCAATTAGATTGTCAAACCATTTATATAGTTCTCCTTTGGTAATTACGGCTCCCTGCTTTATCAAATTAAACTTATCCAGATTTTTGTCTGCCGAATATGCTTTGGAGGCCGTTAAATATTCTACAAAATCCGATTGATAGTTTTTTCTAAACCAAGAAAAGCCTTCTTTGGTACTTAGATCAATATCCGGATTCATCACCTTTACCGAAATAAGTTTCATTTCCTTTTCTTCCGTATGGAATAAATGCATTTGCTGGGCAGATATATTTTCCAGAAAACGTACTTTGGACAATACACCTTCCCAAATTAGATCGCTAAAAATATCCAGCTCCTCTTCGGCCACCTCCGGTTTTTCCGTTTTCAACTTTTCCCATTCCTCCCCTGTGATGGATTGTGTAGCCAAAAAATTGATAAACTCTGGATGCAACTCCTCTAGCTGTTGTCTTGTTAATCTTAAATATTTCATTTTGCCACTAAATTTCGAAATCGCCCTGCCCATGAAACCAGGACGAACAAATAGAACAATTTTTTACGGTGAATTTTAAGGTAATTAACATAAAAAAGGCCACATAAATGCGGCCTTTCTTATTACTTATCCGGATAATATTATCCTTTTGCCTCTGCAATCACTTCAAATGGGAAATCGACTATTACATCTCTGTGCAATCTTATTTGAGCATTGTAGGGACCTGTTCTTTTAACGGCTCCACCCTGAATGATAATATATTTCCTATCAAGGGAGTGTCCAGCTTTTTCCAAAGCGTCGGCCAAATCCATATTGGTAATAGATCCAAATAATTTATCACCGGCACCAGCTTTTGCAGCAATCTTGATTTCCAATTGCTTAATGGCTTCCGCTGTCTTATTGGCAGCATCAACAACCTTCTTCTCTTTATGGGCTCTTTGTTTTAAATTTTCTGCCAACACCTTTTTGGCTGATGGCGTAGCTAAAGAGGCCAATCCTCTTGGAATTAGGTAGTTTCTACCAAAACCATTCTTAACGTTCACCAAATCATCTTTAAAACCTAAGTTTTGTACGTCTTCCTTTAATATAAGTTCCATCGTCCGTTTCTTTTTATTTTAATAAATCGCCAACATATGGCATTAAAGCTAAATGACGCGCTCTTTTTACAGCAACGGCCACTTTACGCTGATATTTCAAGGAAGTTCCAGTAAGTCTCCTTGGAAGCAATTTGCCTTGCTCGTTTACCAACTTTATTAAGAAATCAGGATCCTTATAATCTACATATTTAATACCTGATTTTTTGAAACGACAATATTTCTTTTGAGTATTGGTCTCTATATTAAGAGGAGTAAGATATCTAATCTCTCCGTCTTTTTTACCTTTTGCCTGTTGTTCTATTGATGCCATAATCCTTACGCTTTAGCTTTTAACTTTGTTCTTCTTCTTTCTGCCCATGATACGGCATGCTTGTCTAATTTTACGGTCAAAAAACGCATAACCCGTTCGTCCCTTCTGAATTCCAATTCGTAAGGGGCAACAACGTCGCCTTCAGCTGTAAACTCGAACAAATGGTAAAAACCACTTTTCTTGTGTTGGATCGGATAGGCCAATTTCTTCAGCCCCCAGTTTTCTTTGGCTACCATTTTGGCACCTCTGTTAATTAAGAAATCCTCAAATTTCTTAACTGTTTCCTCTATCTGAACATCAGATAGAACGGGATTTAAAATGAAAACAGTTTCGTAATTGTTCATATGTTTAAAAATTTTTAAGTGTGCAAAAGTAATTATTTTTTGTTCATATCACAAGAAAATGAAAAAATCTTCGTTATACCTAGAGAAAACATAATATTGAACTTAACCAAAAACAATTAAACTATGGTCATTGCCATTTACACAACAATTACTGCAATGTTTACAACTTTTGTTGTACATCAGCGTGATTTTTAAGTACTTTGTCGATGATTTAACCCCACAAATCAACCATTTATGAAATTAAGAAGCATTATCGTGGACGACTCGTCCATGCAGCGGATGGCAGTTGCCAAACTGGTAAATAACCATCCGAATCTGGCTTTGGTAGCTGAGTACAGTAATGCCATTGAAGCTAAGAACGGCATCAAGAACAACGAAATAGATTTAATTTTCCTAGATGTAGAGATGCCCATTATCACTGGATTCGACCTATTGGAGTCCCTAGATAACAGCCCTCAGGTAATTTTGATCACTGGAAAACCGGATTATGCCCTTAAGGCATTTGATTACGATGTAACGGATTACCTTCACAAGCCTATTACCTTATCCCGGTTTGACGCTTCCGTTAAGCGGGCCGTGGCAAAATACGAACAAATCAATAAGGTAACGGAAGACGAAGAACACATCTTTGTTAAGAGCAACCTGAAGAAAAGAAAGGTTATTTTAAATGAGATAAAATGGATAGAAGCCTTGGGCGACTACATAAAACTAGTTACAGATGAGGCCAATATCGTAATTTTATCAACAATGAAATCTTTTGAAAAACAGTTGCCGGAAGATAAGTTTTTGAGAATTCACAAGTCCTATATTGTCAACTTGGAGAAAGTAGAGAAGTTTAACAGTAAAAATGTAGAAGTTAGTGGAAAACAAATACCTCTAAGTAGAAATAAGAAAACTGAATTGGCAGAGGCCCTAAATAATTTTTAGATAATTATATGTGATCTACATTGTAGATTACCCTAATACCTCTGTAGTAGGAAATAGCATTAAAGGATTTTTCAATTCTTTTAATGCTATTTTTTGTTTTTACCAAAGAGTATTTTCCCCCAATCTTGATTACAACATTCTTTATATACTGATTTCGGATTCTTGCCACAGGCGGGTATTCCGGCCCAAAAACACTTGCTCCAAAACTATTTCTCAGCGATTTGGCAAACCATTCCGCGGCCTCGTTAAGTTTATTGTAATCCTTATGTTTAAAGGTGATTTTTATAATCCTATTTATGGGGGGGTATTTATACTGTTCCCTTTCATAAATCTGCTCTTGGAACATCCCATTATAATCTCCTGTGGTTACCTGCTGCAATATCCTATGGTTGGGGTTATAGCTCTGGATAATCACCTTCCCCCTCTTCTTGGTCCTCCCTGCCCTACCGGCCACTTGGGTCAATAATTGGAAGCTTCTTTCATGGGCCTTAAAATCAGGAAAATTCAACAGGGAATCCGCGTTCATTATTCCCACCAAATTTACATTCCTAAAGTCGAGCCCCTTGGTCAACATTTGGGTGCCCACCAGAATATCGATTTCCTGTTGCTCAAATGAGGTGATTATCTTTTCGTAACCATGCTTGCCCCTGGTGGTATCCAGGTCCATTCTCCCAACATTGGCTTTTGGGAACAAAGTATTTAGCTCCTGCTCCACCTGTTCGGTCCCAAAACCTTTGGTATCCAAAGTGGCATTCCCACAAGCTTGGCAAGTTTCCTGAAGGGCAATATGATAGCTACAATAGTGACAACGCAATTGTTTTCTATGCTGATGATAGGTTAGACTTACATCGCAATTAGGACATTGGGGGGCATGCCCACAGGTGGTACATTCCATAATTGGTGCAAATCCCCGTCTATTTTGAAAGAGAATAACCTGCTCCCCATTGTCCAAGGTCTCTGTAATGCCCTCCAGAAGTCGCTCCGAAAAATGCCCCTTCATCCTTTTTTTACGGGACTGCTCCTTAATATCTACCAATTCCATATCCGGCATTAGTACATTGCCGTATCTTCTTTCTATTTGCGCATAGCCATACTTGCCAACCTTTACATTATAAAAACTTTCCACACTAGGCGTAGCCGATCCCAAGAGAATATTGCTCCCGTGCAAATTACCCAAAACTATGGCGGCATCCCTTGCATGATATCGAGGTGCCGGGTCATACTGCTTAAAAGAGCTTTCGTGCTCTTCATCCACAAGAACCAATCCCAAATCCTTAAATGGTAAAAACAGGGCCGACCTGGCCCCTATAACAATTTGTGCCACCGGCTTGTTTTGCAGGACATTGTTCCAGACTTCCACCCTTTCCTGCACATTGTACTTGGAATGGTACACGGCCACTTTTTCCCCAAAATAGGCCTGCAATCTGGAAATCAATTGGGTGGTAAGGGCTATTTCCGGTAGAAGGTAAAGGGCTTGCTTTCCTTGGCTTAAAAATTCTTCGATCAGCTTAACATAGACCTCCGTTTTCCCCGAAGAGGTAACTCCGTGAAGAAGGACTACCTTGCCGTCTTCAAAGGAGCTTTTTATATCCTTGAGAGCACCCTTTTGATAGTCGTTCAAAGACTTTAAGGTTTCGGTTTCTTCACCCCCCCCATACACCACCCTATCGGTCTGAACAAAATGTTCTTCCAAAATACCTTTATCTATCAAGGCCTTAACAATGGCACTGGAACTATTACTGGCCTTTTCCAAGTCGCTCACTTTTACGGGCTTTTTGGTTACAGCCTGTAATTGAAACAATGACAAAACCACTTGGCTCTGTTTAGGGGCTCGGGTTAAACTATTCAACAAGGCTTCCAAATGCTCTTCGGACCTATGGTTTTTCCCAAGTTGAACATATCGTACCAATTTGGGTTTATACTGCTCATACATCTCTTCCTTGAGAAAGATGATATTCTTATGAAGCAACCTATTTAAAACCGGGATTATATTCTTTTTGTCCAGAATATCACTTATTTCCTGAACCCTCAGAATTGATTGATGCTGCAAGGCCTCAAACACCATAAATTCATCATCGGGCAAATCGCTTTCCTCTATCTCAACCCTATCGTTCCTCAAAATCAAGGTTTCACTTTCCAGTAGCAGGGCACTTGGTACGGCCGAGCGAAAAACTTCCCCGATGGAACACATATAATATTGGGCCAGCCATTGCCAGAACCTAAGTTGGATAGTGGTCACAATGGGATAATCGTCCAAAATTTGATCTATCTCCTTTGCTTCGTATACGGTGGGAGCTGTGTTGTGGATCTCGAACACCAGGGCTGTGTAAATTTTGGACTTTCCAAAGGGTACGGCCACCCTCATTCCCGGATTTAATACTTCGGCCTCTTCCTTGGTAACCTTATAGGTAAAGAGCTTTTCTATAGGTATGGGTAAAATAACATTGATAAAATCCTGCTGCATAGTCCCAAAAGTTCTATCCTTCCACCCTTATCCATGTCTGGGTGCGGTAGATAAAAGCCAAATACCCCCTAACCTTTAATTCATCCGGATTGTCTGGGTTTAGCCACAATTTGCATCTAAAGGTCATGGCCTGTTCGGGATCGAACAGGGTTTTGCCCTTCCATTCCCCATTACCAATGTGTTCCACATCTTCAATTATTTTCATTCCAACTATTGGCTGGTTCTTTTTGTCTCCGTCACATTTTACACAAACGGCATTTTCCTTACCTTCTTCCAAGATCTCCACCACATGACCGTACATAAGCCCATCTTCTTCATAGATACTAATAATTGCCTTGGGATTACCTGTCCTATCATCGATGGTCTTCCATTTTCCAAAGATGCTCTGGCCGGAAGTGGACAAAGAAAAAAGCATAAAAACACCCCATATTGCCCATTTATTCCTTTCCATCATGTTTTTCATATTTTTTCCTTAAAGAATTTAATGAGGCATTCAGTTCAAACCCCAACAGCAAGATATTGGAATTTAACCAAATAAATACCAATAAAATCAATAAACCACCCAAAGCACCATATAATTCGTTATATCTGGCAAATTTTTCAACATATACCCCGAACAAATAGGAAGTAAGGATAAAAAGTAAGGTTGTCATTAATGCCCCGGCCGAAAAAAATCTGGCCTGTCTTCCTTCCTTGGTTCCAAAAAAGTATAAAATAGCCGTTATAAAATAGGCCAACACTCCTAAAAATAAAAATTTTCCCCATTGCACCAAAAGAAATTCACTTTCATCCACCTCCAATTCCACTCCCGTATGTGTTATATCATATAAACCGATAAGCACATATGCCTCAAAATAAACAAATATGACCGCACCTATCAATAGTAGTATGGACAGCATCAAACCAACCATCAGGGCATAGACATACTGCTTAAACATACTGCGGTTGAGATTTACATGGTAGGAGTTTTCAAACCCTACAAAAATTGCATTCACCCCATTGGCCATTAAAAAAATTGAGGTTATAAATGCGATTGCGGAAGACAGGACATCCCCCCTCTCCTGCTCACTGATCTGCAGGTATATTTCACTAAAATAATCACCCGTTGCCCTTGGCAAAAATGATTCCAAAAATATTAGAAATTCCGTGTCAAAATTTGAATTCCCCACAGAAACATAGGGAATTATAAAAGGAATTAGGGTAACCAAAAATATTAACAATGGAAATAGGGCCAAGAACAAACTGAAGGAAATGGAGCTCGCTCTGGTAGACAAAGCCCCCTTTACGATCCCCATCACATACATTTCCATAAGATCATAAAATGAAAGTCCCTCAAAGGCCGGCAACTTAAACCTTTTCATAAGGCCCACTACCCAATTTACTATGGGGATCTTCTCCAGTTTTCTTTCAATTTCCTGGGACATTTACACGGCTTTAAGACTGAGGTCCATATTGTATATGGAATGCGTCAATGCCCCGGAAGAGATATAATTCACACCGCATTCCGCGTATTTCCGTATGGTGTCCCCATTAATGCCTCCAGAAGATTCCGTGAGGCATTTATCCCCTATCATATTTACTGCTATCCGCGTATCCCCAAAGCTAAAGTTATCCAACAAAATTCTATAAATGCCATTGGATTGCAGGATCACCTCAACTTCTTTTAGGTTTCTAGCCTCCACGATAATTTTTAGATCCAATTTTTTTTCGGCCAGATATTGCTGTGTTTTTTCAATGGCCTTAGTGATACCTCCGGCAAAATCGATATGGTTATCCTTTAACATTACCATATCATAAAGCGCAAATCTATGATTTTCACCCCCACCTATCTTTACTGCCCATTTTTCCAGGGCCCTTATTCCCGGGGTGGTCTTACGGGTATCCAAGATTTTGGTATCGGTGCCTTCCAAAAGCTTTACAAAATAATTGGTCTTTGTGGCAATTGCGCTCATTCTTTGCATACCATTGAGCACCAATCTCTCCGCCTTTAAAATACTTTGCGAACTTCCTGTTACATAAAAAACAATGTCTCCAAAGTTAACCGAGGCTCCATCATTGATAAGAACTTCCACGTCTAAATTCCTGTCAACATATTGGAAGACCTTTTTGGCAAAATCCACTCCGGCAATTATACCCTTATCCTTGACCAATAATTTTGCTTTTCCGGTTGCTGTGGCAGGAATACAGGCCAATGAACTGTGATCTCCATCACCCACATCTTCCCGTATGGCATTCTTGATAATTAAATCGAGTTCTGTCTTAAATTGTTCTTCTGAAATCATGGAATACTTTTACCTTGCTAATTTAGTAAAATGTTTGTCCAATTCCACCTACTTTGATATTTCATTAAATGCCAAACGTTCCAAATAAAACAGCTCCCCAAGGTAATTTGAAACCTATTGCCCCCATCCTCACTTCAATTCTTCCTATAATTGTCCCATACCAAAACAAGCTTCTTTTTGGAGTTTGAAATATGCACCTTACATTTGCCTATGACCATTAAATTATTAGTACTGGGAAAAACAGATAGTGCTCAATTAACCCAATTGATCGAGGAATATCAAAATAGGTTAAAACACTATATAAAATTTGAGTTGGAAATAATCCCCGACATCAAGAATACCAAAAACCTTTCGGAAAAGCAACAAAAGGAGAAGGAGGGCGAAGCCATTTTAAATAAGCTCAACCCTACGGATCGGTTAGTCCTGCTTGACGAAAACGGTAAGCAGAAAACCTCTGTGGAATTCTCGGGATACCTACAAAAAAACATGAATTCGGGCCTAAAGCAGCTGGTATTCGTCATTGGCGGGCCTTATGGTTTTAGCGAGGCCGTATATCAAAAAAGTCAAGGCAAGATAAGTTTATCAAAAATGACCTTTTCACATCAAATGGTTCGATTGTTTATGGTGGAACAACTTTATAGGGCTTTTACCATCCTAAGGAACGAACCCTACCACCATCACTAGCAAAAGGCATAAAAAAACAGAACACCTGCCTAATCAGGAAATTCCTTCCGTTTCCTGCTAAATGCTAGGGAGCCTAATTATTTTTTCATCAAAAGGCATAAAAAAACTGCCTAAAAACAAATTTCAGGCAGTTTTAAAGTTGTGATTTCCAGTTCTATTCTAATATAAAACCCTAAACTTAATCGTATTGTCTATTTTCTTAAGGGCCTTTAAAACATCCTTGTTGTATTCTTTATCCAAATCCGAAATTACATACCCCACCTCGTTATCCGTAGACAGGTACTGTCCTGAAATATTCATATCATAACGGGCCAAAACTTCGTTGATCTTCGCCATAACCCCTGGAACATTCTTATGGATATGTAAAAAACGATGTGCATTATTCTGTTTTGGCAGCCTAATATTTGGAAAGTTTACGGCATCTACGGTATTCCCTGAATTGATATAGTCCATTATTTTATGGGGAACAAAATCGGCAATATCGCGCTGTGCTTCCTCTGTACTACCACCAATATGTGGAGTTAAAATAACGTTCTCCAAACCTTTCAGCTCCGTTAAAAACTCCCCGTTACTTCTGGGTTCCTCTGGAAAAACATCTATGGCAGCTCCTGCGATCTTTCCACTTTTCAGGGCATTGGCCAGTGCTTCAATGTCCACCACAAAACCTCTGGATAGATTTATAAAAAGGGCACCATCTTTCATTTGGTTAATTTCCCTTTCCCCTATAAAATTCTTATTGGCCTTGTTATCGTCTATGTGCAAGGTTACTACATCGGAAACATTTAACAAATCCTCCAAGGTATTGCACTTGGTGGCATTGCCCAGTGCCAACTGATCCCCCACATCGTAATAGTAAACACGCATTCCCAAGGCCTCGGCCAATACCGAAAGTTGTTTTCCAATATTGCCATAACCTACAATACCGATATTTTTACCACGTACCTCTTTTGAATTGGCTGCAGTTTTATTCCATTGCCCGGCGTGGATTTCAGTACTACGAGGAAAAATACTCCTCATTAGCATAATGATCTCACCAATAGCCAGTTCCACAACGGACCGTGTATTGCTATATGGGGCATTGAATGCCACAACTCCCTTTTTCTTGCAGGCCTCCAAGTCTATTTGGGTAGTACCTATACAAAAGGCACCCACCACCATTAATTTGTCTGCCGCAGCCAACACATTTTTGGTGACTTGTGTCTTGGAACGTATTCCTAGAACGTGTACTCCTTTTATTTTTTCGATCAGCTCTTCTTCCGTTAAACTATGCTTTAACAGCTCCACGGAAAACCCCTCCTCAGAAAGGGTATTGAAAGCATTTTGATGGATATTTTCCAACAATAGGATCTTTATTCTATTCTTCGGGTAGGATATCTTTCTTGGCAACTTGTTCACAAATAAAAATTCATCTAAATTAGGTGTAATATAGTCTGCGTTTCTCGCAGCCTTTTCTCTATGCACATTCTCGGTATAGGCAAAAAATTTATCCGCTATTCCGGCTTCGCGCATTACATAGTCACTGTAACCATCTCCAATCACCTGTACTTCCCCTTGTAAATCCAAGTTTTTCAAACAGGCAATTTTTCCGTTGTGGGAGGCCAATACATTGTTCTCGTCAAATCCAATTATCCTCCCATTATCGTCAAATCGAAATGTGTTGGCATACACCCTATCCGCAGGAATGTTGTATTCGGCGACTATGGGATCTATAAACTCTTTAAAACCACAGGAAATTACATAAATATCATCGGCATAATTCTGAAAAAATTCCTTGTTGGATTCAATGGACTTGGATATCTTTTGGCGAAGCAATTGTACCAAATTCTCCAAATCGTCCTTGTGCGCATTCAGTAGATTAATTCTTTTTTCCAAGGATTGGGTAAAAGAAATATCCCCATCAATCCCCAAATTGGTTATTTTTTGAATTTCCCGAATAATATCGTCCTTATCCGATCTTCCATTTAGCGTAATTTCCGCCAAAACATCCAACGCCTCCACTCTTGTCAGCGTACTATCAAAATCAAACACATATTTTCTGCCTACCGCAACCATTGAATCTGAATTTTAAGGGGCAAAAGTATGAATAAATTTTGTCCAACTTCCTATTCTTGCCTAGAAAAGTAATCGAGACTTGAATATTCACCTCCATATGTGGGAAATTGATTTTTTTACCCCTATAAAATTAAGAAATTGATAAAAATCTCCCTGCACCTATGCCCGTGGACAATTTTAGAATCCGTCAATTATCCTTCTTGAAATTAAACGGTCTATCAATATCCATCCGTTGATCAAATCTACCTTCAGCGAACCCCGAGAAAAATTAATCCGGCCAATATGGCCAATCCAAAACTCATCAAGGTACCGATCAATATATATTCCGTGAGCTTCCTTGAGTTGCTTTCCTTAAGGTCGTTGAATCTAAAAACAGATTTGGCGGTAATCAGTAAACCAATTGCCTCCCATCTACCTACAATTATAAAGATCAACACAAACATTCGTTCTATAATTCCAATATACTTACCCGCATTTGGAAGCGACTTATGATCCAATTCTATCCTGTGCGACATACCTTCCAACAATTTGGCCATAATAATGGAAGAGGGATAAGTTACAAATACAACCGCGGTAACCAACTGCCAATTTAATTCCTTTATAAGACCCAAGGTATGCCCCATTAAATCAGAATTATACGCACAGCAGTACAAAACAATCAAATGCAATACCTGGTCTATAAAAAAAGGAATGGATTTATTCTTAAAATAAGGGTTGGCATATATTTTTGAAAGGTCTATAAAATAATGAGATATGCCTATTACCAAAACCCACCTCCATAATTTTAAATCCCACAATAACAACATGGTGATCATAACATGTACCAATATATGGAGGTATAGATATTTGGATGCTATCTTATTCGCCTCTTTGTGCACCACCCATTTAGTGGGTTGAAACAAAAAATCGCCCAGAAGGTGGGCCAACAAAAGTTTAGTAAAAAATATCATGCCTTAATATGCTTTAAATTATCACTGTAATACGCCAGTAAATCCAACACCAAATCCATCCTTGCCCGTTTTAATCGCTGGCTTACGGCTGATTGTCTTATCTTCAATTGATCCGCAACCTCTTGTTGGGACGCCTCAGGTTTTGCCAGGGTTAAACTTACCATTTGTGCCGAAACGGTAGACCAATCATCCATAAAGTTCAATGCTAGTTTCAACATTAGGTTCAAAGTATCGTCCTTATCGGCTTGGCCTGTTACTATGGCCAAATTAAGCTTTTGTTCCTTTAAGGTTTCAAAAATCCTACCGGAGCGTTGGTAGGCCGTTCCGTTGGACTGACTTACACTGCTGCCCACAAACGTTTCGGACCCCAGTCCTATCCCCATTCTTACATCCAAATTCTTGATCGATTTAATGAGGGCCTTGATCTGAATGGCCATGGACAAGGCTCTTTCCGGCGTTGTTCTTATTTGAAATTCATCGCCCCTATAAATCTCCCAATCGCTGGGCGTTTTCCCCTGAAGACCAAGGTATGACTTTAAAATATCCATCCATTCCGAAGCCGCATAACGGTCAGAATTAATGATATCCCCTGTAATTATAGCTACCATATATAAGTTAAAATGCTAATATATTAAAATATAAGCTAATTAACTAATATTTATACTTATAAGTTAAATAGATTATAAAAAGATTAAAACCAACGACGAACCATTACACAATACTTTTGATACTCCTTCCCGAACATGTTCGTCAAGGCCTCCTCCTCCGGTATGATCTGAAAGGAATTCATATAGTAGACAAATCCGGCTGCCAATTGTGTGTTAAAAGCATTCCCCAGATACAGTCCCCAAGCCAAAAGCAGCAGCAATAGTGCCAAATACATAGGGTTCCTTGAATATTGATAGAGACCACTGCTAACCAATTTGGTTACTTTGGAAGGAGTACGGGGGTCAATGCTGGTATTTGAACTAAAAAACTGCCACAATGAAATCGCTCCAATCAAGAATGCAAGAAAAAAAAGTAAATACATTAAATAATTTCTACCGAAAAAATCAAAATAACCAACAGGTAAATAGGCTGCCAACAGGTACATAAACAACCCAAACACAATAGTGATGACAAGGGGCGGAATTTTTAACTTCATAGCATATAATAAAATGATAAGAAAATAAAATTACTACTTTTAAACATTTAAAATTAATTTGCCCCTTAAGATTATCAAACCCGAACAGAAAAATAATAAAACCTAGAACAATGCAATTGGTATTTGCCACACACAACCCCAACAAACTAAAAGAAGTGCAAATCTTATTTCCCAAGGAAATACAGCTCCTCTCTTTAAAGGATATTGGCTGCATGGATGAGATTCCCGAAACCGCAAACGATTTGGAGGGCAATGCAACCATTAAGGCCAATTTTGTCACAGACAATTACGGTTACCCCTGTTTCGCAGACGATACCGGACTTTTGGTGGACGCTTTGGATGGGGCGCCAGGGGTATATTCCGCAAGGTATGCCGGCGAACAAAAGAATGCTGATGATAATATGGACAAATTATTGCTCCAATTGCATAAACACCCCAACAGATCTGCGCATTTTAAAACCGTTATTGCCCTTAACCTTAACAATGAGCAACTGCTTTTCAAAGGAATTGTCCAAGGGGAAATAACAACCGAAAAAAAAGGCGAAAAAGGTTTTGGATACGACCCCATTTTTAGACCCAACGGATATAACAAAACTTTTGCCGAATTACCAATTTCGGTCAAAAACACAATAAGCCACAGAGCCAAAGCAATAGAACAATTATTAGCATTTTTCAAAAACCAACCCCATGTCAACAAATAAAATTGAAGAAACACCCACAACAACCCCTAGATTATTGGAGCGTACCGAGACCGTTGGAGGAATAATGATTGCGGTATTTGCTGCCTTATTGGCCATAGCGGAACTTGTTAACAATAACCTGGAAGAGGAGATGATGATTGCCCACAGCCAATTCGTAAACTATTCCAATTGGTACCAATCCAAAAGTATAAAACAAAGTTTAAAGGAAGGTGAGCTGGATTATTTAAATGCCTTGACGGAAACAGGGATAATACCCGATGATAAAATAAAAAATATTAAGTCCAAAGTAGCCCAGACCAAAAGCATGGTACTAAAATACGAAGCGGAAAAAACTGAAATTCTGGTAGGATCATCCAATGTACCAAGAGAATATTGGGCACAAGACCTTGATGGGGAAATGGGCAAAATTATAGGAATAAACGAATGGGAAAAACTTACCCAGGATTACGAAACCGCGACCAAAAAATTCGACTTGGGAAAATTGTTGTTTCAAATTTGCATCGTACTGGGTGCAGTTTGCATAATAATTCGCGATAACAAAAAACTACAGAAAAACTTCATCCTGCTTATGATGGTATTTGGCACCATTGGAATTCTAATTTCGGCATACGGTTTTATCCTTGCCCCATAAAACCGCTTTCAAAATAAAATATTTTAATTAAAAAATAAGCAGTACCTTTGCCGCTTCAATTAACGCCGCTAGTATAGCATGTGTTGCGCTGAGTCTAAATAGGTTATAAAGAATAATCGCTCTATGCAACATACATATTTGCGATTATTTAAAACATATTATGACAAAATTTGAAGCATTGGGGCTAAAACAGTCCCTATTAAATGCTATTTCTGATTTGGGATTTGAATCACCCTCAGAAGTACAAGAAAAAGCAATTCCCATCTTATTGGAGAGTGAAACCGATTTGGTTGCCCTAGCCCAAACAGGCACAGGTAAAACTGCAGCATTTGGATTCCCACTAATTCAGAAAATACATAGCGATAGTAGGACTACACAGGGTTTGATCCTTTCCCCGACAAGGGAACTTTGCTTGCAGATCACCAATGAACTACAGCTTTACTCCAAGTATGAAAAAGGGGTTAATGTTGTAGCCATATATGGCGGTGCCAGTATTACGGACCAGGCCAGACAAATAAAAAGGGGTGCCCAGATTGTGGTAGCTACCCCAGGTAGAATGAAGGACATGATTGGTCGTGGTTTGGTGGATATCTCCAAAATCGATTACTGCGTTCTGGATGAAGCCGATGAAATGTTGAATATGGGCTTTATGGAGGATATCAAAGATATTCTTTCCAACACTCCGAAGGAAAAATCCACTTGGTTGTTTTCCGCAACCATGCCCAGAGAGGTATCTGTGATTGCCAAAAAATTCATGCACAGTCCTCAAGAAATCACGGTAGGAACAAAAAATTCAGGAGCAACTACCGTACAACATGAGTACTATGTAGTAGGTGGTCGAGATCGTTATCCTGCACTAAAAAGGCTTGCCGATACCAACCCGGATATATTCTCGGTCATATTTTGTAGAACAAAAAGGGACACACAAAAGGTGGCTGAAAAGTTGATCGAGGATGGGTACAATGCCGGTGCACTGCACGGGGATCTAAGTCAGAACCAGAGAGATTTGGTAATGAACTCCTTCCGTAAGAAACAAATACAAATGTTGGTTGCTACGGACGTAGCGGCACGTGGTATAGACGTTGATGATATTACCCACGTTATCAACTATCAATTACCAGATGAAATAGAGACCTATACACACCGAAGTGGACGTACTGGAAGGGCTGGTAAATCAGGGATTTCCATGGTTATTGTTACCAGAAGCGAACTTAGGAAAATCAAGGCCATCGAAAATAAAATTCAACAGGATTTTATTTCCAAAAAAATTCCTACAGGAATGGAAATTTGTGAAATACAGCTTTACCATTTGGCCAATAAAATAAAGGACACCAAGGTTAACGAGGAAGTAGACAATTATTTGCCTGCGATAAATGATGTACTACAGGGTATAGACCGTGAAGAACTTATAAAAAAGATAATTTCGGTAGAATTTACGCGTTTCTTTAATTATTACAACAAAACCAAGGACCTGAATACCTCAGATTCTGGTGATCGTGCAGAAAGAGGAAGATCTAGGGATGGTGATAGCCGTGTCCCAGCTGACGGAAACGTTAGATATTTCATCAATGTTGGCGAAAAGGATGGTTATGACTGGATGTCTTTAAAGGATTTCCTAAGAGATACCGTTAATTTGGGCAAGGACGATATTTTTAAAGTTGATGTAAAGGATAGTTTCTCTTTCTTCAATACCGATGCAGCCGCTACCGAAGCTATTTTAAAAACCTTCACGGAATTTAAGGTTGATGGCAGATTTGTCAATGTTGAAGTATCAAAAAACCCAGGTGGAGGCGGAGGTCGCGGAAGACGGGACAGGAGTAGAAGTGGCGGAGGCCGTGATTCTAGGGATAATGATCGCAACAAGGGAAGAAGAAGAGACAGAAGTGCGGCCAAAGGAAGCCCCTCTAGTAGTTCTGGAAAAAGAAGAACTAAGAGAAAAAGTGATTTCTTTTAGTTAATTGTATATTAAAAAAATACGCTTCGGCGTATTTTTTTAGTTAGTTTACCAATTATAAACATGGATTTTATTTAATGAAAAATTATTTCTTGCCCCTGCTCCTCCTAATTGTCTCTTTTGGATATTCCCAGGACGACCAAAAGGATGAAGGTGTAAAACAATTAAAAGCGGTGGTTCTAAATGCCCAAACCGACCAACCAATGGAAAGTGTCCATGTCGTAAACCTTAACGAAGTGGTGGGTACAATTACCAATGAAAAAGGAGAATTCAATATTCCTGCCAAGGTCAATGACACCCTTTATATTACTTTTTTAGGGTTTAAATCCCAAAAAGTGAGGGTTACCAATGATATGTTCAAATTTAAAGAGACTAAAATTTCCCTTACCGAATTGGCATACGCCTTGGAAGAGGTTATAGTTAGGCCCTACTCCCTTACAGGTTATTTGGAAATAGACGTAAAGAACTTACCCCTGAACAACGCCTTTCAATATAGTATTTCTGGTTTGTCCGTTGGCTATGAGGCCGGAAGCAAGAATCCAAGTGCCGTTACCAAAGTGTTGGGAGCCATACTGAACCCCGCGGATTTGTTGAGAAATTTATTCGGGAAGAAACCCAACCAAATGCGCAAATTACGACAAATGAAGGAGGACGATCAAATTAGGGATCTTTTGGCCTCGAAATTCGATAGGGAAACCTTGACAGAGCTGTTGCAATTGGAAAAGGTGGATATTGAGGACATACTTAATAATTGCAATTACTCCAAATCCTTTATTACTACGGCCAATGACCTGCAAATATTGGACGCCATAAGCAGCTGCTACGAAGAATATAAGGTCCTAAACAGGAAAAGGTAAGCCTTGCTTGACCCTTGGAATTTCTTTAAATCTACGCACTTTCCACGGCCCCGCCGTCCAGGCCGCTTTCACTTGGGTGAAATGCTCTATGGACGCCTACCTGAAACCAATGTGGAAACTACTTGATTTAATACGAAATCGAAGATTCACGAAAACCTATAAAAAACCTGTCTGCCGACAAAGGCAGGCCTGTCTGCCGAAGGCAGGCAATAATAACCACTTAAGTAAATTGAAAATAGGCCGGTCCTTAGGTTGCGTCAACCTTCATGTGGGGATAAGTCATTTTCCGTTATTAAAAACCTTTGGCATTGCCCTCAAGGTCTATGGTTTGATCGTTCTTCTTCCGTCGTGGAGATGGCATGGCCGTTAAGAATTATTGAAGCCTTGGAAATAATTTAGGCCATGGCATCGATCCTTAAAATCCAGAGATTTTAGCTATAAGCAAAATAGCTGCTAATTAAAAAGGGGATGCACCTTGCTGTGCTTTTGATTTTTTCCCTTCTACTTTAACGAGAATAAAATTAAAGAGGACAAAGAAGCCGGCCCCGATATGGACCTGCCCCACAAAAGTCAATTGAAATCGCCTTTTTATGAAAAGCCGCCAACATTTATTTTCTACTTACCGATCGTTTTAAGGTTGGAATTGGCTAGGAATGAAGAGACAAGATTAATAACACATTTCTTCTCCCAACCTATAAATTATGCCCAATTAACTTTTTTACAAGACAATTTCTAAAAATGTTTCCTAATTTCGTACACTTCCTTTTTAATGCCAAAATGTGTATCCAACAGATATTAAATGAAATTGAATAGAAGACATTTTATCCTAAAATTGATTTTAGGGTCCGTTGGTTTTGCTACAATTGATTCTTACTGGCTGGAAACCAATTTCATAGAGTGGACGGAGCACGATATTTCTGAAACGGAATCCAACAAAATCAAAGCCATTCATCTAACCGACCTTCATTTACACGATATAAAATGGGTTCATAAAACCATTGCCAGGCGAATCAACAAAGAACGGCCAGACGTCATATTCTTTACAGGTGATTCCATAGAGCGGGACAAATATATGGCGATTTTAGAGGATTTTTTAGGCTTATTGAATGCCGATATTCCAAAAATAGCCATTTTAGGCAATAAGGAATCTTCAGGAAGAATCGACATACAAAAACTAAAGGACCTATTTAGGGATCACAATGGTATTTTGCTGATCAACGAACCATACGTACTCAAAACCAAAAAAAGGGAAATTAACATTATCGGATTGGACGATTTGGTCCATGGCAATCCGGATTTTAGAAAATCCATAGAAAAAATAGACAAATCATTGCCCGTTATAGTCCTTAATCATTGTCCCGCTTATAGGGAGCAAATAGACCTCATTAGTATAGAACATAAAATTAATCCGAAACTAATACTTTCAGGACACACACATGGGGGGCAAGTAACCTTTTTTGGAATACCACTCATTACACCCTACGGTAGCGGGGACTATGTTAAGGGATGGTACAATAACGGAATTTCTAATATGTACGTTTCCAAAGGAATCGGCACCACTGTAATTCCACTGCGATTTGGAGCCCGGGCAGAGGCAAGTATTTTTTACATCTAATTACTAAAGTTGCGAATGTAGCGCAATTCTGTTGCCTTCAGTATCCTTTAACAGGGCCATAAACCCATGGCCTTCCCCTATTTCTTTCTTAGCCTGCAAAACAGTCCCCCCAGCGCCCTCCACTCTACCCAACTCAAGGGATAAATCTTTACATGAAAAATACAATACGGGACCCTTGGAGTCACTTGGGATATACGAACCATGCTGTACCAAGGAACCCATAGCTCCAGATTTTCCGGGTGCAGACGGAAACCAGCCCATTCTTAACCCGTCCAAGTCGTGGACAGAAATAGCAATATCAAATACCGCTTCATAAAACTTTTTGGCACGCTCCAGGTCAATTACCGGAACTTCAAACCAGCCAACCATATTACTTTCCATAACCGGGTTATTTTTCCATAATGGATTTTAAGTTACGAAGTCCCTCCTCAAAATCCTTACCAACAGCCTTGTCCATACTCATAAACAACATCATGATAGACATGGGAAACTTGTTCTCTCCCTTAAAGCCCCAGGTAACCTTGGTTTTTCCATCTCCCGATTCCGTTAGATCCAAATAACTAATGGAGGTAGACCTAAAAGGTTTCATAAATCGAAGCTCCCCTTCGACTCTTTCGCCCTCAATTATCTTTTTGATTTCCTGTTCACCTTCACCTACCTCCTTGTTGCCGTTCCAATAACTTACCGCCCCTACCTCGCCATCAATACCGGTGAATTTTTTTTCCATATTAGGGTCTTTTTTGGCCCAAGGGGACCATTCCTGCTGTTTTTTCAAATATTTAACATTATCAAAAACTTGGGCCTTAGGTTTTGAAATTTCTATAGATCTGGAAACATCATAACTTTTAGGAGCCAGTAATGCAAGAACGGTAATCAAAATAACCACCCCTATGATTATATAAAGCAATATTGCCATGAGCTTTTATTTATTGGTTAGTGCTGTTTAAATATACTAAAAATATCATTTTGTCCCATGAAATCTGGCCAAAACATCATCCAAACTCCGAACGGATTTCTTGGTCCAATCCAATCTTTTTTCCAGTTTCTCTTCTTCGGTCAACTTCCAATCTATGTTCCCTTTGCGCAATTGACTTGTTAGGGTGTGTAAAATTATTGCGGCAGAAACAGAGATATTTAAACTTTCGGTAAACCCTACCATGGGTATTTTTAGGAAAGAATCAGCTTTTTGCAATACCTCCTCACTCAAGCCATCCCGTTCTGTTCCAAAAAATAATGCTGTCTTTCCATCCAAATTAAAATTCGTAAGTGAACAATCATCCCTGTGGGGGGTAGTAGCTACAATTTTATACCCTTGACGCCTCAAGGTGTCAATACAATCCGTCGTGCTATTGTATCTTCTTAAATCCACCCATTGCTGGGCCCCCATGGCAATATCCTTATCAAGTCGTTTACCGAACCTACTTTCAATGAGATGGGCCTGCTGCACCCCAAAAATATCACAGCTCCTCACAACGGCACTGGTGTTGTGCATCTGGAAAACATCCTCTATTGCTACGGTTATATAATTTGTACGATCTTCCAAAATTTTCAGGAAACGGGCTTTCCGCTCAGGGGTTATAAAACCTTCCAAATAATGAAGCAACTGGTAATCGACCATAATTCTAGGGTATTAAAAAAGAAAACGTTTAATTTTACAAATATTACTATATTCTAGCACAATGAAAAAAATAGTGGTGTTAACAGGTGCAGGGGTCAGTGCGGAAAGTGGCATTAACACTTTTAGGGATTCCGATGGATTGTGGGAAGGTCATGATGTAATGGAAGTGGCAACACCCCAAGGTTTTGGGGATAATCCCGAATTGGTCCTCAATTTTTACAACGAGAGAAGAAGACAGTTGCTCAAAGTCGCCCCCAATATGGCCCATAAAGCTTTGGCGCGCCTGGAAGACCATTTTGACGTAAGCATAATTACCCAAAATGTGGATGACCTACACGAACGAGCTGGAAGCTCCAAGGTCATTCATTTGCACGGAGAGTTATTAAAGGCTAGGTGCAGCCATAATCCCAATCACATAATTGACTGGAAAACCGATATCCAACTTGGCGATCTTTCAGAAAATGGAAAACAGTTGCGCCCCCATATCGTGTGGTTTGGAGAGGAAGTGCCACTATTGGGAAAAGCGGCCAATATCACCCAATCTGCCCATATTTTAATCGTCATCGGTACCTCCATGCAAGTATATCCAGCAGCTAGTTTAATCCATTATGTAACCAGGGACACCCCCATTTATTTTATAGACCCAAAACCCAATATTAGTCGGACCGATTTTAAACAACTCACTATAATACAGGTCAGTGCCGTAACCGGAGTACCCCAATTGGTATCGGATTTGATCAGCGAAAAGCATTGAACTTCCTTTGTTATCCCAGGTACATAAAACTTGGACTATGTAGTCAACGGCAACTTCTTTTTTCCATTTAGCTTCCCCAATTAAACCTGGCAAGGTGCCCGGCAAAAGATCTACTTCAATCCATGCCCCATCACAAGCATTTCCAAGGGGATAGCTTTCTATAAGAGCCTAATAAAATAAGTAGGCTGCGAATTGACCCATGATTTATTTATATTTATTCCCTTATACAAAATTTGGAATCTGTTAATATCAAAGTGTATCCGTGACCTATTTAGAACTCTACAACGCCCTCAACTACGTTGATCATTCCAGGACCAAAAGAAGGGATATGTCCAACCTTGTAGTGAGCCAACCTTCCAACCTTGCAACCCTTATGAAAGTTGCCTTTCAAGTAGATGATCCCGTTTCCTGTAAAGCCTGCTGGATTTTGGAATTTACCGCCAAGGAACACTTGGCTTACCTCCTTCCGAGCATGGATACTTTTGTCCGTAATATTGGTTCGGTTCATTTGGATCCGGCAGTTAGGCCCATTGCCAAAATCTGCGAGATCTTAATGAAATCCTACTTTCAATCAAAGGAATACACAACCCGTAACGCACTTAATGAAGAACACTTGGAAAATATAACTTCCGCTTGTTTCGACTGGCTTATAGGGGACCATAAAGTGGCGGCCCAGGCATATTCCATGACCAGCTTATTGTTATTGGGCAGAAAGTTCAACTGGATCCATCCGGAATTGCGAATGATACTGGAACAGAACTATCAAAATGGCAGTGCGGCTTATAAGGCAAGGGCTAGGCTGACCTTGGCGAAACTGAAGTAAGTAAGAACCTTGGTACAAATAACAGAACAATCTTCCGCTTAACTTTTAAACTCCTTAACTTATAGCTATCTTTGCCCTTTTCCAAAATCAATCAAATAGCACGAGATGTCATTAAACAAATTAAACGCCATATCCCCTATTGATGGCAGATACAGAAACAAAATAGATTCCCTTGCCTCATATTTTTCAGAGGAGGCTCTAATAAAATATAGGGTGCGCGTAGAAATTGAATATTTTATATCACTTTGCGAAATTCCCCTTCCCCAGCTTTCAAATTTTGACAAATCAAAATTTAATGATTTACGTAAAATTTATAACGATTTTAGTTCGGAGGATGCCATTGCCATAAAGGAGATTGAAAAGGTAACCAACCACGATGTAAAGGCTGTTGAATACTTTATAAAAAAGGAGTTCGACAAATTGGGCTTGGAGTCACATAAGGAATTCATCCACTTTGGACTTACCTCGCAGGACATAAACAACACTGCTATTCCCCTTTCCATTAAAGAAGCCATGAACGAGGTTTATGTTCCCCAGTATTTGGAGGTATTGAACAAGTTAACGGCCCTGGTCAAGGAATGGGAAGCCGTTCCAATGTTGGCAAGGACACACGGCCAGCCAGCATCCCCTACCCGTTTAGGAAAAGAGATAGAGGTATTTACCGTGCGTTTGGAAGAACAATTCAATCTGCTCAACGATATCCCAAGTGCTGCCAAATTTGGGGGAGCAACAGGGAACTATAATGCCCACAAGGTTGCCTACCCACAAATTGATTGGAGAAGTTTTGGACAAAAATTTGTGCAAGAAAAGCTCGGTCTGCACCACTCCTTCCCTACTACACAGATAGAACATTACGACCATATGGCTGCCCTGTTCGACTGCCTAAAGAGGATCAATACAATTATAATAGATTTGGACCGGGATTTTTGGACCTATGTTTCCATGGACTATTTTAAACAGAAAATAAAAGCTGGCGAAGTGGGGTCGTCCGCTATGCCCCATAAGGTAAACCCTATCGATTTTGAAAACTCCGAAGGCAATTTGGGAATTGCCAATGCCATTTTTGAGCATTTATCCGCCAAACTTCCTGTTTCCAGGTTGCAAAGGGATTTAACGGACAGTACGGTACTCAGAAACGTTGGCGTACCTTTTGGCCATACACTTATAGCCTTTCAATCCACTTTAAAGGGATTGGATAAACTACTATTGAATAAGGAGAAATTTGAGCAGGACCTTGAAAATAATTGGGCGGTAGTGGCAGAAGCCATTCAAACCATCCTTAGGAGAGAGGCCTACCCCAATCCTTATGAAGCCTTGAAAGGATTAACCAGGACCAATGAGAAAATTACACAAAAATCCATTTCAAATTTTATAGATACTTTGGAAACGACGGAAGCAATAAAATCTGAATTGAAGCAAATTACCCCGAGTAATTATACGGGTATTTAAAAAAGCACTCAATTATAATAGGCTTACATGAAGCAATCCAGGGTATGATCATTATGCCCTGGATTACTTTTTTATCCATACTTCAAAGGAACAGACCCTACCCCTTCTTTTGTATTTCTACCTGATGGGGATATGGTATTTCGATACCTGCCTTATCAAGGGCCAATTTGCAGGATTCCAAGGTTCCAAAATACACCGACCAATAATCTTCTGGTAGACAAAAGGGACGTACGGCAAAATTCACGGAGCTATCCGCCAACTCGGAAACGTTAACCGATGGCGCCGGGTCTTTCAACACCTTGGGATTGGATTCCAATACGGCCAATAGTACCTCCTTGGCCTTCTTAATATCCTCATCATATCCAATACCAATGGTAGTATCCACCCTCATCTTACCTTCGGCCGTGTAATTGATGATATTGCCATTGGCCATGGCTCCATTGGGCACAATGGCAAGTTTATTTTGAGGTGTTATAAGTTTCGTGGTGAAGATTTCAATCTCCTTTACTGCACCTAATACGCCCTGTGCCTCTATCAAATCCCCAATCTTATAAGGTTTGAATATCATGATCAAAACCCCACCAGCAAAATTGGACAATGAGCCCTGCAGGGCAAGGCCAACTGCCAAACCGGCTGCAGCGATCACAGCGGCGAAAGTAGTTATGTTTATCCCTAACTGACCAATAACCACTAAGATTAAAAATATTTTCAGGATCCATGACACCATACTAAGTAAAAAACGCTGTAGGGATTCATCGTATTTACTCTTGTACATGACCTTTCTAGTACCTCCGATAATCCTTTTAATAACCCATAATCCGATAATGAAGATTAAGAATGCCGTGAGCACCTTAGGTCCAAACTCTTTTGCCAATTCTATTCCGTAATTAAGCCATTCTTCTGCCTTTTCCATGATTGTATATTGTTAGTGTTCATAATATCACGAAGATAACATAAGTTTTATAATAGGTTAACTGCACCAAGGATTTGGAACTTTTAATCAATTAGATCCAGGCTCCCACCCCAAGACAAGCCATTATAAAAGGGAATGGTTCTTCTAAAATTGTAGAAGTATTAAATTTTAGGTTAAATTTTATACATGGAATGCTATTTGTCAATATTTATGTTATACTATAACATGAATATATTTAATAGGAAATCGGTAATCTACATTATGGCTATTTCAGCCTCCTTGTTTATGAATGCACAACATAAAATTCCAAATTCGATTGAAAATGAAGCCTTAAAGGCACTGTCTTTTTATCCGGAACTATCAGAATGTAATATTGAAATTCGTTTTAAAAGAAATATCAAGAAATCGACCATGCAGGCCAGACCCACCTTTCAAAGTTTCTTCAAGAAACGGAGCAAAAGGAACTATGTAATATTGATCAGTGAAACTTTTAAGATTTCGGATAAAGAATTTACAACAAAGGATATCCCGTCCAATATTCTAATTGGTTGGATCGGCCATGAATTGGGACACATTATGGACTATCAAAATAGGACTAAGGCCAATTTGGTTTCATTTGGGGTAAAATACCTCTTTTCCGATCGATTTATAATAGAGGCCGAACGTGCGGCGGACACCTATGCTGTTGCCCACGGTATGGAGAAATATATACTAGAAACCAAGAATTTTATTTTGAACCACTCAGATATAGCCGTCTCCTATAAGGATCGAATTAAAAAGTATTACCTATCCCCGGAAGAGATCATGATTTTGGCAGAAGAACGTAGCCGCTAGATCCCATGGGAGACTTTGGTGCGCACAAATTGTTCCCAGTCGGCAAATTTTTCTTCCTTCATTACCCGCTCCATTTTGACCTGACCACCTTTCTTTTTGTTCTTCCCATTCCAGTCGTAAAAAAAATCAGGAGAAACTACCTTAACCTTCACCCCTCTTAGGGATTTACCCCTAGCTACCTTATAATTTTTGTTGGCCCCCATCAAAAACTTATCCAATGACTTGGACAGAGATTCGCAATCAGGATTTTCCATATCGGAACCCAAATACCAACAATGGTAGAACTCGCCATCATCAAAACGTTTGGCACAAATGGTATATTCAGGTATCTTGGTAGAATACGCATCTTCCAAATGTCCCATAGCATCATCCATTTTGTTAACGGTGAGCTGCGATCCAACCGTATTTAAGAAAAATTTTGTCCGTCCAGTAATTTGTATTTCGGCTTTCTCCAAATTTGTAAACCTAATGGTATCACCAATTAAATAACGCCATGCACCGCTAACCGTGCTTATAACCAGAACATAATCCTTATCCAATTCCACTTCGTTTAAGGTAATGGAAGGGGCATTCCCCGTCAGGGACCCATCTTCCTGAATATATTCCGGTTTAAAGGGAACAAACTCGAAATAGATCCCATTATTGGTTATCAACTGCATGGCCGTGGTTTCTGGCCTTGTCTGGCAGGCAATAAATCCTTCGGAAGCCAAATAGGTATCTATGACTGTAATAGGGTGCCCCAAAAGAGAATTGAAACTTTTTTTATAGGGTTTAAAGGCTACCCCACCCGAAGTATACACCATCAGGTTGGGCCAAATTTCATGGATGTTTTTTAGGCCATGGTGTGCAATAACTTTTTGGAGCATTAATTCTATCCATGAAGGTATCCCGCTCAAAGCACCAATATCCCAATCACCGGCGCGTTCAGCGATACGTTCCACCCTTTTGTCCCAGTCTTCAATTTTTGCGATTTCCTCCCCTGGTTTATAGTAACTTCTGAACCAGTCAGGAATGTTTCCTGCACTTATACCACTTATTTCTCCTTCCAAATGTTCATTTCTTTCCTCCAAATTGGTAGAACTGCCCAACATCATAATTTCCTTTTCGAAAAAATCGGCAGGTAAATCAAAATTACTCAATGCAAAGACTTGCTTAAGTCCGGCGGCCCTTATGGACTCGATCATATCGTCCGTAACAGGTATCCGCTTGCTCTTTTTTCCGGTTGTTCCGGAACTTAGGGCAAAATAAGATGGCTTGCCGGGCCAGGTAACATTCTCATGGCCTTCTTGTAATTTATGCCACCATTCCCTATTTATTTTTGAATAATCGAAATAAGGTATTTTTTCGGCAAATTTCCTGGGAAGGTCCCGAGAATCCAGGATGGTCCCAAAATCATAATAATTCCCGAAGTCGGTATTTCGGGCAATATTCAAAATATTTTGAAGCACCTCTTGTTGTTCTTCCCAATGATCCCTTTCAGAAGAGAACGTTTCCTTTAGGTGAATTGCACCTTTAATAATGTTGCCTAGGATTGCCATAGGGGATATATTGGATTTTTAATGTCTTCGGCAGCAACTTTTATAATAAATCAGCTGATTATTAAAGTTCCTGAGCAAAGGCTGATTTAACACAAATATCCCTAATCTCATTACAAGACATTATTTCTAAACAGAGAATGTTTAACCCATTCCATACATAGCATTCCGCTAGGCACTGCTTTACCCCTTCAAAAAATTTCCTATATCTCCCAATCCTTCCCCTTTATAATCCGATTTTTCCACAGCTTTCATAAATTGGACCAATTTGGCAGGGTTCATATTTTTGCCCAATACCCGTACCAGCATAAAACCCTTATCCTCGCTGTCTCCATAGATGATAACCTCATCAATGGCATCATCATCACCCAAATATCTTACCGAAGCTTTCCCGTATTTGGTGTTCATTTTCATTAGCTCTGTAAATTTGCCATTCTTTAGAATGGCCGTAATATTGGCTTTCTCTTTTTGAAACTCAATATGGTTATCCTTGGTTATTTTAAACGCCAGAATATTTAATTTTTTTAATGACGCAAGAGCTTCCCTTTGGTCTTCCGTTAAATCGGTTTTCTCCATATTCAACAAGCTTACCGGTAGATCTACCGATAAAAAATTTGGATTATCCGCATTGTCCACATAATATTCCTGAAGACTTTGTGTGGACGAACATGCAGACAATGTGAAGATCAGCAACATTGCCCCGGTGAATTTCCCAACTTTTGTTTTCATTTTCTGTATGATTAAGTGTTGATCGGTAAGGGCAATGGTCCAATAAATGGATCATTGCCCCCAACCACTATTTCTTGTTCTTACCAGCCTTATTTAGCTCGGTAGGCAAATTCATCTTTTGGGTCAAAGATCCAATCTTGTTTAGATCGATATCCCCGGTCAGCGATAGCAATACCGTTTCAAATTTTCTATTATTAATTTCCAGGTCCGTATTATTAATCCCGGTGACAAACATGAGCAACTCACTTACATGATCCTCATCCTTCCCGCTCTTGATATAAAACTTTACGTTGGCATCCTTATCCTTAACCCTCATAAGTTCCTGTAATGACGACGATTTCAGATATTTTTCCATGGTTACCTGCATGTCCGCAGAAATCTTTTTATCCTCGGTAATAAAAACCTTCAGATTTTTCAGGTTTTGGGCAATATCCATAAAATCCTGAGCCTCTTTGTCATCGACCTCTACGTTTATCTTGCTCAACAATTTGAACATGCTTTCATTGACCACTACAGCGCTCACATTGTCCAGATCTTCAAATTTATCGAACATGGACTGTGAAAAACCTATTAGGGGCAAAACGGTAACTAATGCTATTATGATAATCTTTTTCATTTTTTTTGATTTAATTTTTGTTGTAAATTTTTTGTTTTGTTTCTTCAAATTCCCTTAAATATGCTACTTTCTCGGTTCCCTTACCAAGATTGGCGGCCAAAAGGCTCAATGCCTTTTTGGTTTCCTGATAGGCGTATTCGGCTTCTCGCTGTTCTTGATAGCTTCTTCCAAAATAAATACCAAATATCAAAATGCCTACAGCCGCAACGGAAATCCACTTCATATAACTTTTTTTTCTAGGTTTTAGTGGAACCTGTCTAGTAAACTTCTCTTCTTTGGCTATTGAAAAATACTGAAACATTGGGGCATATTTTTTTAAGTGCAACGGAACTTCTTCCTTTGTAAAATACTCCCTCAACATTTCTTCTTCAGCAACCGTAGCAGTTGCGTCAAAATATCTTTCCAATAATTTTTCTATATTATTTAATTCCATAATTGTGCTTTTGAACTAATTTTTCCCTCACTGTTTTTCGCGCTCTGGATAAAGTGACCCTAACTGCCGTTGCACTCAAACCCAATAGTTCGGCTATTTCCTCAAATTCATACTGCTCCACATCCCTTAGCTGTAGTACCATTTTTTGCTGTTCCGGCAATTCCTCCATGATTCTTTCTACCCAACCTAGACTATCGCTTACCTCAACCTGGTTCTGCAATGAAACATTTTCATCCCTGTAATTGCTATGCACCAGTTTTAAGTTCCCGGCCTGTTTGGATTTGAGTCGGTCCAAACAAAAATTCTTTGTCATCATCATGGCATAGGCCTCCACATTGTTATAACCCTCCATCATACTATTTTTGGACCATAGCTTCATTAGGATTTCTTGTGTGGCATCCTCTGCTTCTTCCTTAGAGACCAATAAACGCTTGGCCAATCTATAAAGCTTATCCTTAAATGGCAAAACCACATTTAAAAACTCCGTTTGTTGCATTTTGGTTTAGTTGTTTTATAATCCTGATCAACAGGCTTACAATAGCAAGACGACGTACATCGAATTTTGTTACAATTAGTTTCCAATTCATTACAATGTAAGTAAATTAGCGCAACGGAAACCAAATTGGCAATATTACCGTATATAGTTTAAATCGTTCCCCAAAGCTAATTCATACTTTTTTAATGGAATGATATTTGTACGTCACTAACCATTATGGTTTGGCCGTTATTTTAAAAATTATGAAGAAGTATTTATTGATTTTATTAGGATTGGGATTGATCCTCACGGGTTGTGATAAGAATGATGACCCCCAAGTTGCCGATGCATTTGAAGGGATAACCCCCAACCCGGAAGCAGAAATAGATGTAACGGTCCAAAACTTTATGTGGCAGACCATGAATACTTATTACTTTTGGCAAA
>Ga0209344_10001339_pt1 | contig 32730 bp, 27 predicted proteins | sample Cruoilmetagenom6_FD_187293 | JGI IMG/M metagenome (GOLD analysis project Ga0209344, IMG submission 187293) | Oil polluted marine microbial communities from Coal Oil Point, Santa Barbara, California, USA - Santa Barbara Oil Seep Sample 6 (SPAdes)... | ecosystem: Environmental > Aquatic > Marine...
TGGGGGCCAAAGCCGGATCAAGCCCGGGGATGGGAGTGTTGGCGTTGGGGGTCGTCAGATCGGGGGCCGATTGAGGCATGGTGGTCATGCCAGATCGTAGCGGCGAGATCGCGTGTTTTCAATGATTATTGAAACTTGATCGAGCCGTCGGTGAGCAGGGCGATCATGTCCTTGACGGCTGCCGCCCGGTGCGAGATCTGGTTTTTCTCTGCCGGTTCGAGCTGGGCGCTGGTGCGCGTGTAGTCCGGCCCAACGAGGAACAGCGGATCGTATCCGAACCCGTTTTCGCCCATCGGCACCTGATCCGCTCGCCCGATCCGCCCTTCAAAGGCTCCAACCGTGGACCCCAAGACCGTCCCTGTAGGGTCAGCAAGGACCATCGTGCAGGTAAACCGGGCGGTGCGATCTTCGTCGGGGACGCCTTCGAGCTCGCCCAGTACTTTCTGGCCGTTGAGCACATCGCGCTGTTCGCGGGTCATCGTCGCGGCCACTCCATCGGCGTCGCCATCAAAGGCGTAGTGCGACGAGATCACGCCCGGTCGCCCGTTGAGGGCGTCGATGATCAGCCCGGAATCGTCGGCCAGGCAGTGCATGCTGGTGAGCTTGGCGTAGGTGATGGCTTTGATGGTCGCGTTGTCGAGGAAGGTCTGGCCGTCCTCTTCGGGCTCGGGGAAGGCGCGACCGAAGTGATCGAGCCCGATAATATCGATGGGTGTGTTGCTCAGGAGCGATTGGAGCTCGCTGACCTTGCCCGGGTTCTGTGTTGCTAAAACGATTGTGGGCATGGGGGCTCCTTCTCCCGATAGATGGGGGGGATGGTATGCCCCATCCAGCCAGCGAAGCGTTTACAGGGCCGTGTCCAAATGACTCCATCCTCCCATCATGCCGGTAGCGATCCCTCGATGTCCCGGGCGAATCTCGCCCAACGAGCCGCCGATGCGCTCGAAGCGATCGCGCCCGAGGACAGCCCATCGCTGCGTTCGTGCGTGGGCTTCGATGGGTTCATCGATTCGATTATCCATGTCGTCGATCAGCGCCACTCGATGAAGCATGACGACTACGAACGCATCCACACGATCCCGCAGTTCGCGGCCCGCTGCGGCTCGGCCGCCAACCGCTCGGCGAATCTCGAACTCGTCGTCAACGACACGCGGTTCGGGGGCAATGGGCCGTTGCTGTCGAGTGCGCTTGGGTCGCTGGGCTCGGGGGTGACTTACATTGGGGCGGTGTCGCTGGAGGATGACTGGAACGCGGTCGATCCGATCTACCAGCCCTTTGTGGATCTGTGCGAGCGGGTGATCCCGCTGTGCCCGCCCGGGCGAACCGACGCGCTCGAGTTCGACGACGGCAAGATCATGCTCGGCAAGCCCGAGAGTGTCCAGCGCGTCACCTGGGATCGGATCAAAGAAGTCGTCGGGCTCGATCAGCTTATTGAGATCTTCGATCAGGTATCGCTGATCTCGGTGGTCAACTGGACCCTCGTTGGGGGTGTGCCGGGGATCTGGCAGGGGCTGTGCGACGAGGTGTTCCCGAAGCTGTCCAGCGATCGTCAGCGGCGCATGTTTATTGACCTGTCCGACCCAGCCAAACGCACAGACGCGGACATCGTGATCGCGATGGACCTGATCGGCAAGCTCCAGAAGCACCTGCCGGTGACGCTGGGGTTGAACCTGGCCGAGAGCGGGCGGGTTGCGCGGGTGATCGGGGTGGATGTGTACGACGACGAGCACAACCGTTCGTTGTCGAGCATGGTCCCGGAAGCCGCGGGGATTATCCGTGAGTCGCTCGGGCTCGACTGTGTGGTCATCCATCAGCATACGGGGGCCGGTGCGGCGGATTCCAAGGGCGAATCACACTGGTTCGCCGGCCCGTACACACGCAAGCCTCGGATATCGACGGGCGCGGGCGATCACTTCGGCGGGGGCTTTAGCTTCGCGCAGATCGCCGGCTTGCCATTGGGCGAATCACTCGCCGCCGCCTGCGGCGTTGCGGGCGCGTATGTCCGCGATGGGGCCAGCCCATCGCGGGCTCGACTGATCGAGTTTCTACGTGATTTGCCGGTGCCCGAGGCTCACTAGACCAAGCCTGTTTTAACTTTGGACAGCTCGCCTGAGCCGTTCCATGATCGCGCCGCGGATGGCTATGTCTTCGGGGGTTGTTGCCTGTGGCGGCTGTTCGATCCAGAGTGCGTTAGCACCGGCCTTGTCGGCGTCGTGCATGGAGCGATAGATCGCGCTGGCGTACGCGCTCAGGGCGCTGGGCATCGCGATCAGCTCGCCGCCCGATGGGTGGGCGTCGATCGACCAGGCGATCAATACGGTCGTGGGCTTTGCGGAGCTGAGTTGATCGGATTTGACCAGCGAGGTCGGCGTGCGGGGCTGGTAGTGTGCGCCGATGGTGCCCGGCGAGCGTGCGGGCTCGCTCGCATCGGCGATCGTGTCGCACTCGACGGGTTGTGCGAGGGTTTCGCGGATGGCGTGGACGCCGATGATGCCGGGGCGGAGGACACGGATGGGATCGGTCGAGAGATCGAGCACGGTCGATTCGATGCCCGCCCGGCAGTGCCCGCCGTCGATGACGACGAGATCGGCGTTGGGAAAACCATCGCCCACATGCTCGGGGGTGGTGGGGGAGATGCGCCCCGATGGATTCGCGCTGGGTCCGACGATGGGCTTGCCAAAGGCTTCGATCAGGGCGAGCGCACACGGATGGGCCGGGCAGCGGATCGCGACGGTCGGGCCGTCGGAGGAGACATTGCCCGGGATGCACGCGGCTTTGGGCAGCACGATGGTCATCGGGCCGGGCCAGTAGGCTTTGGCGATCGTGTCGGCGGCTGGTGTCCAGTCCTCGACGAGCGTCTTGGCCATCTCGATCCCAGAGACATGCACGATCAGCGGGTTGGTGCTCGGACGCCCCTTGAGCGCGAAGACCCGATCGACGGCTGCAGGATCAAGCGCATCAGCACCGAGCCCGTACACGGTCTCCGTCGGGAACGCGACGAGCTGGCCTTTGGCGAGTTGTTCAACACCTCGCGCGATTGCAATAGGGCCTTCGAGGATCTCAGTCATCAGTTTGTTCCAATGGAGATTCCGGTTTGGCGGGTGCTGGTTCTGTTTGAGCTGGTTCGACCTGATAATCGAGGGCGGACTCGCCCGGGGCGAGCTGGTTGATGTCCGGCACAACGAAGTCGATCCGCGAGCGATCGAGCGTGGTGCCCATGGCTTTGTGCAGATCGACGATCGCGTTGTTGTAGTTGGTCAAAGCCGCGGCTTCGGAGATCTCGGCGTTGGCCAGCGCTTCTTGCTGGTTGAGTTCGAGATTCAGGCGCTCGACGGAGTAGCCCAGGTTCTTGAACTCTTTCTCGACAGCCAGCGAACGCAAAGCCTCGCCCTGTGCAACGCGCGAGAGGTTCGACTGGGCGATGAGCGCGTTGTTGGTGACGATCGCGTTGAGGGCGATCTTGACATCGAGCACGATCGCCTGGGCCGTCTGGCGGTAGGCGACGACGGACTGCATGCGTTCCAAGCGCGACTGGCGGTACTGGGCTTCGCCGATCCGGTTGCCCACGGGCTGCTCGAAGCGCAAACCAAGGAGCCAATCGTCGATAAAGCGGGTCGCGTCGTCATCGTTGTAGGCGTCGCCGAAGGAATCACCGAACCCGAGCAACCGGGCCTGTGCCTGGAGCTCGAGCTTGGGCAGGCGTTGGTTCTTGGCGACCTGCTGGCGGATGGTCGCGTCGTCGATGCTTAAGAGCGCGATGTCCATCTCCGGGCGGTTGGTGACGGCGTTGGTGATCGCGTCGAGCAGCGAATACGAGATCGGCTCGCTTGTCGCGTCCTCGCGCGGGACGATCAATGCTTCGGAGCCCACTGGCAGCGCCGGGTCGTTCATCAGCAGCTTGAGCCGATCGCTGGCGTTGCGGAGATTGGTCCGGGCGACGAGCAGGTCCGAGCGTCGGCGCTCGACCCGGGCGACGGCGTCGGCCACCTGTGCTTGGCGGGCGTCTTGCACCCGGCGGGCCTTGATGTCGTCGCGGACCTTGATCCCGCGATCGAGCAGCTTGGATCGGATGACGAGTTCTTTGTAGCGCAGGACCAGTTCCCAGTAGGCTTTTTCGGTCTCGCTGGCGGCGTCGATCAACGAGGACTTGAGCGACGCGACGCTCGAACGCTCGGCGTTGCGGGCGAGGTTGATCTGGGCGAGGTTGGTCTGCTTGCCGAACCCACGCAGCAGGGGCTGGGTGACGCCCAGCGTGATGTTTGACGCGTTGGCCGGGTTAGGCACTGGGGGCGTGCCGAAGAACGAAGAATCCACATTGGTGTAGTTGATGTCGTTGGAGAGCGACAGATTCCCGCCGGTCGAGAGCTTGCGGGAGACGCCGACGGAGCCGTCGGCGGATTGGGAGGCGTTGCGAACGAAAGTGGTCGAGCCCCCGAACCCGGACCCGGATTGGGGGATGATCGAGTCCTGGTACTGGGCCGACGCGAAGAACAGCCAGTCGAACTCGGCTTCGGCTTGGGTCAGGGCGCTCTGGGAGATCGCGGGGGCGAAGCTGGCGAGCTCGACGCTCAGGTTGTTGGCGACGGCCGTCTGGATGGTTTTTTCGAGCGACAAGCCCACAAGCTTGGTCGTGTTGCCCATGAGGTCTTGGCCGACGAGGGCCGAGATCGGGTCGTCGGCATCGGGCGTCTGGCTCTGCAGATCGGTGAGGTAGCCGCCGACGGAGTATTGCTCTTCGATCTCTTGGAGGTGCTCGTCACGGATTTCGAGTTTCGTGAGGTCGAGGGTGGTATTGAGCGAGCGGGATTCGGGGTTCTGTTTGGCGTGCTCGACCTCGATCTCGATCGCGCGGATCATGGCGCGTTGGAGCTCTTTGTCGCTCTGGCGCTCGATGGGCGACGAGCACCCGCTGGCGGCAAGGATTGCGCCCGCACTCAACATGCTGGTGATGAGCGTGAGCGGGCAACGGGCACGATTGTGGGGGGTGGCGGGCATGCGATAACGGTAGGTTGGGTACAATGTGGAGTCGTGCTCCATTCGGCGAGAACCTCACCCGAGTGTGCGGGTACACTCTTGATGGACGCAAACGACCCAAGATTGCTACGCATGAGGAGCCAGCCGTGCAGAAGAATACGAATCGCATCAAGATGATCCAGACCGCCGCCACCGCTTGCACAGCAGTGCTGGCGTTGGGTGTGACTGTGCTGCCGACCAATGCCGCGGCCCTCTCCAACGAGCGGATGATCGCTGCCCAAGATGCCGGCGAGCTGCGCACCGTCAAAGCCGATAAAACCCAGCTCCGCTGCGGCGATCAGGATGTCTTCTACGCCATCGCCGAACTCCCCGCCGGGACCACCTTCGAGGTCTTGGGCACCTCGAGCACTTACACCAAGATCCGCATGCCCGCCGATATCGGGGCGTTTGTCCCGGTCAACGAGGTCGACGCGACGACTTCTGGCAAGACCGTGGTGCTCGTGGTCGAATCCAAGCTGCGTGCGCCCTCGCGTCTGATGGGGCTCTCGGGGTCTTGGAAGGGGGTGTTCAATACGCCGCTGGCGGTGGGGACGCAGCTTCCTGTGCTTGAGAACCTGCTCGATAACTCCGGCGAGATCGTGGGCTACCGCGTGAGCCCACCGACCGGGGTCGACGGCGAGCTGGCGATCGCGTACATCAAGACCGACGCCCTGCGTGCACCGACGAGCAAAGAGATCGAAGCCTACAACGCCAGCAACGGCGGGGCCGCGACTCCGCCCAAAGTCCAGCCCAAGCCAGAGCCCACACCAGAACCGGTGACCGAGCCAGTCGCAGAACCCGAACCAGAAACCCAGCCGACGGTTCCTGGCGAGGTTGATACATCGCTGATGGATGACATGGACGACGGAGAGGATTTGAGTGAGCCAGTCGAGATCACCAACTCCACGCCGACCAAGATCGATGACGAGTCGTCGAACACGGCTGTCGAGCCCGCAGCACCCACCCGCCAGACCGCCAAGAGCGGTCGTGTCTCGGCGGCGGCCCTCGAAGACCTCGAAGCCACTTTCGAAAACGCCCGCAAGCTGCCCAAGGGCGAGCTCGATGAAGCGCTCGATGAGCTCAAGGCCGAGTTCACCCGCACACGCAACGAAGCCGAGGACGGCTCGTCGCTGGCCAAGGCCCTCGATCAGCGTCTGGAATGGATCGCGATCCGCATCCAGACGCGCGATCAACGCCGGGCGATCGACGCGGTGCTGGCTGCGTACGACGCCAAGGCCGACCAACGCTCACGGGATATCGAAGCCTGGCAGAGCGGGCGTGCGTACCAGCTTGTCGGCCGCATGGTGACCAGCAGCGTGTACACGGGCGAGCACCTGCCGTTGTTGTACCGGATTCAGGCGATCGATCCGTCGTCGGGCGCGACCCGCACCATCGGGTATGTTGCGCCCAACACCGATCAGGACTTCCGCCACCTGCTCGGCAAGGTCGTCGGCGTGGTGGGATCGATGAACAACGACGACTCGCTCAAGCTGCGGATCATCGAGCCCGATCGCATCGACCCGATGCCTCAGTAAGCCAATCCAGAGCCAATCTAGAGTAAGCCATGTCTGACGAAGCATCCAGCGACCACGCACACGATCAAGATTCGATCAAGGTCGCGACCGCTCTGTCGACGCTCGACGACCCCATCGACGCGGCCCTGCAGGTCAGCGAGCGGATCAGGCAGCAGCTCGGATCTGCTCCGGATCTATTGATGGTGTTCGTGACGATCCATCATGCGCGCCGGATGGGGATGATCGCTGACACCCTGCGCGATCGACTCTCATCGAAGCACATGATGGGGATCACGGCTTCGGGCGTGATGTCTGGTCCGACGCACATCGAGGACGGCCCGGGGCTCTCGGTGATGGCGTGCCGATTCCCCGGGGTGGACATCAAGCCGTTCTGGATCGATCATTTGTCGCCACGGGCGTCGGTGCAAGAGCGAGCCGCGGCTCTATCTGACCAGATCGGCGCGACGGACGACATGAAGGCGACGATCTTCTTTGCTGATCCGTTCTCGGTGCCGCTGGTGAACCTAGTGCCCGCGCTCTCGGCGGCTCGGATGCAGGTGGTGTCCCCGTCGGGTCGGATCGATCACATCGGGACGATTCTTGGCGGCATGGCCTCGGCTGGCGATCGCCCGAACACCAACACGCTGCTGCTCGATGGCGAGATCCGCAACTCGGGGGCGATGGGCGTGACGCTCAGCGGGCCGATCCAGATCGACACCATTGTGTCGCAGGGGTGCCGACCGATCGGGCAGCCGATGGTCATCACCAAGGCGCGGGGGAATCTGATATTGGAGCTCGCCGGCGCACGCGCCGTCGATGCGATCCGCGAGGTGGTTTCGGGGCTGAGCCAACAGGATCAGCAGCTGCTGGCCAACGGGCTTGTCATGGGACGCGTGATCAACGAGAACAAATCATACTTCGGTCGTGGTGATTTCCTGATCCGCAACATCATGGGCGGCGACGAAGAATCCGGAGCCGTCGCCATCGCGGACCTGATCCACGCCGGGCAGACGGTGCAGCTACATTTGCACGATCACCAGACCGCCCGCGAGGATCTGTCATTACTGCTCGATGGTCAGCGGCTGTATGACAAGCCGGCGGGCGCGATGGTGATCTCGTGCTCGGGGCGCAATGATGCGTTCTTTGAAGAGTCAGAAAGCTCGCTATCTGGCTATGACGCACGCACGATCTACTCCGCATTCGATCCAAAGCCCGACGGGGCGAACCTTGCCAAGGGCGGCCAAGAGCTCGATGTCCAGCAGGGCATCCCCGTGAGCGGGTTCTTGGCAGCGGGCGAGATCGGCCCGGTGGATGGCAAGATCTTCCAGCACGGGCACACGGCCGTCGTCGCAGTGTTCCGCGAGCCGCAGTAGAGCCGCAAGCGTGCCCGGGTTGAGTTAGCGGTCGGTGTTCGAGTGGAGCGCGAACGCGTTGCCCTCGGAGTCTTTGATCAATGCGCGGAAGCCGTGGGGGCCGATCGCGTGCACCGGCGCGGTGATTGTTCCGCCGAGTTCCTCAACAAGCCCGCAGGCTTCTTTGAGCCGACCATCGACATTGAGATACACGATCGGACCGCCCGCACTCGGTGATGTGCCTTGCGGACGGGGGACGAGGCAGCCGCCGTTGCCGTCTTCGTGTTCGAGCACGGCGAAGTTGATCTCGCCGAAGGATTCTTGCTGGACCTTGATCGCCAGCACGCCTGCATAGAACGCGCACGCCCGATCGAGGTCATCGACGGGGATGTCCATCCAGACGAATCGGTTTTTGTCGCTGTTGAAGTCGCTCATGGTTCTGTTCCTTCGGATTGAATGTGCTTACAGCCGATCGGCCAGCCGCATGTTGTAGCGCCGGGTGATCGAGGGGATCAGGAAGGCATCAACAATCCAGCAGATCCAGACGACGAAGAGCCCAACAAACCCGATCACGATCAGGGTCGCGACGATCGAGCAGAGGGTGGTGACGAGCATCGCCTCGCCGCTACCGGTTTTACCCAGATAGAGCCGGTGGGCCCCGAACATGCCCAGGAACCACCAGAGCAGGTACGCGACGACGGGCGACTTCTTCTGCGCGTCGTAGATCATCATGCGTTTGGCTTCAGTGTGGTCCATGGCTATCTCCTAACACAATCAATTCTAGCAGAAATAGAGCATAAAAAACAAGCCCCGACTGCGGGGCTTGCTGTGGTTTGATTGGTTGCAATCAGGGTTGTTATGTCAAGGTTGTTATGCGAGCTGCTTGCTCTCGTTGAGCTTCTTGCGGATCACGGTGTGGAGGATGCCGCCGTTGCGGAAGTATTCGATCTCCACGGGTGTGTCGACCCGGCACATGGTGACGAACTCGAAAGTGCTCCCGTCGGGGCGCGTCGCACGCACGGGGACATCGCAGCGTGGCGAGAGGTCCGCGGGCATGAGCACATCGAAGGTCTCATCGCCCTTGATCCCCAGGCTCTGTGCGTTCTGTCCGTCCTTGAAGACCACAGGGAGCACGCCCATGAACACCAGGTTCGAGCGGTGGATGCGTTCGAAGCTCTCGGCGATCACGGCCTTGACGCCCAGGAGCAATGTGCCCTTGGCGGCCCAGTCGCGTGAGGAGCCCATGCCGTAGTCTTTGCCCGCGATCACGACGAGTGTCTTGCCCGCGGCTTTGTAGTCCATCGCCGCGTCGTAGATGTACTCGACGGGCGCGGACGCAAGATCGTTGCCCTTGGTGAAGTTGCGGGTCCAGCCGCCCTCGGGCTGCTCGCCGGTGGTTTCGTTGGCCGCGATCTTGTTCTTGACGCGGACATTGGCGAAGGTGCCCCGGGTCATCACGCGGTCATTGCCACGGCGCGACCCGAACGAGTTGAAGCTGCTCACGGGCACGCCCTGCTCGATGAGGTACTGCCCGGCCGGGGTCTCGGGCTCGATGCGACCGGCCGGCGAGATGTGGTCCGTCGTGACGGAGTCACCGAGCAGGCACAGCACGCGGGCGTCGGTGATCGCGCCGAAGCCCGGCGCGTCCTCGGTCATGCCCTCGAAGAACGGCGGGTTCTGGATGTAGGTCGACTTGTCCTCCCACGGGAAGAGCTCCGAATCCGAGACCGGCACCGCGTTCCAGGTCTCGTTCTCGGCGTACACCTTGGCATACTTGCGTTCGAACTGCTCGGCGGTGACGCACGAGTTGCGGATCTGCTCGATCTCCGCGTTGGTGGGCCAGATGTCCTTGAGGTAGACATCCTTGCCGTCGGCTGTCTGGGCGATGGCATCGTCGGCGAGGTTGATATCCACCGTGCCCGCGATCGCATAGGCGACCACCAGCGGTGGGCTCGCGAGGTAGTTGGCCTTGATCTCCGGATGGATGCGCCCCTCAAAGTTGCGGTTCCCCGAGAGCACCGAGGTGCACACCAGGTCCCCGTCCACAATCCCCTGCTCGACCTCCGGCGGCAGCGGCCCGGAGTTACCGATGCAGGTCGTGCAGCCGTACCCAACGGTGTAGAACCCGAGAGCTTCAAGGTCCTCGGACAGATCGGCCTTGTCGAAGTATTCCGTGACGACCTTCGACCCCGGTGCCAGCGAGGTCTTGACCCATGGCTTGCGGGTCAATCCCAAGGCACGCGCCTTGCGAGCGACAAGACCAGCCGCGATCATCACATCAGGGTTCGAGGTATTCGTGCAGCTGGTGATCGCCGCGATGACAACCGAGCCGTGCTTGAGGGTCACCTGCTGGCCCACTTCCTTGGGGTGCGAGGCTTCGGTGAGCGTGATGTTCGAGTAGCCCGAGTCCTTGCATGCCTTGGTGTGTGCTTCCTCCGGCGGGTTGACGGCACTCTCTGAGGTCTGCCCGCCCTCGCTGGCGAAGCCCCCGAGATCCACGGCTTCGCTCGGTTCCTTCTTGCCGAAGACATCGACGAGATCCTTGTGGAATTGGCTGCGCATCGAGGTCAGCGAGATCCGGTCCTGCGGGCGCTTGGGCCCGGCGAGTGATGGGACAACGGTCGAGAGGTCCAGCTCGATCGAGCTCGAGAACTCGGGCACCGGGGAGTCGGGCGTCCAGAAGAATCCGGATGCCTTGGCCCATGCTTCGGTCAGTGCGAGTTCTTCTTCGTTCTTGGCGGTGAGCCTGAAGAACTCGATGGTTTTGTGGTCGATCGGGAAGAAGCCGCAGGTCGCGCCGTACTCGGGGGCCATGTTGGCGATGGTCGCGCGATCGGGGACCGTGAGCTCGGCCATGCCCTCGCCGAAGAACTCGACGAACTTCTCGACCACGCCGTGGGCGCGGAGCATCTGGGTGACGGTCAGCACCAGGTCGGTCGCGGTCGCGCCCTCGGGGAGCTTGCCCTTGAGCTTGAACCCGACGACTTCTGGAGTCAGCATGTACACGGGCTGCCCGCACATGACCGCCTCGGCTTCGATCCCGCCGACGCCCCAGCCGAGGACACCGATGCCGTTGATCATGGTGGTGTGGCTGTCGGTCCCGACGAGCGAGTCTGGGTAGACCCAGCGTGTGCCTTCTGCGTCCTTCACCAAGCACCCGCGGGCCAAGTATTCAAGGTTCACCTGGTGCACAATCCCGGTCGCGGGCGGCACGGCTCGGAAGTTGTCCAGGCTCTCTTGGCCCCACTTCAGGAAGGTGTAGCGTTCGTTGTTGCGGGAGAACTCTTTCTCGGCGTTGACGGTCAGGGCGACGAAGGTCGCGAAGTCATCGACCTGCACCGAGTGGTCGATGACCAGATCACACGCCACGGCCGGGTTGATCGCCGATGGATCGCCGCCCAGGTTCCGCATCGCGTCACGCATCGCGGCTAGGTCCACCACGCAGGGCACGCCGGTGAAGTCCTGGAGGACCACGCGCCCGGGCATGAAGGGCATCTCGACGGAGTTGACCTTCTTGGCGTTGTACGCCGCGAGCCCCTTGATGTCGTCCTGGGTGACGATGAACTCGTCATGGTTGCGGACCATCGCTTCGAGGAGCACGCGGATGGAGTAGGGCAGGTTGCTGACCTCCCCGAGCCCAGCTTCTTGGAGGGCCGCCAGGCGGATGTACGAGTAGGACTCGCCGTTGACTTCGAGGGTTTCTTTGGCGTGGAATGGGTCGCTGGTCATGGGTGTTCTCCTGAGCTTGTCTGCTTTGCACGGTTTCCCGTTTGTATAGATCAGTATCGGCATTGCGTGTGCATGAATCAAATCAATGGTGTTTACAAGATGAATAGATATTGTCTATGGCTTGATTCTGGGTGTCAACGAGGGGGCTCTTCATCAGATTTGAGACAGCAACGCACGCTCGAACGCCCCAACCGCTGGGCTCGGGAAGCGATCACTTCTGCGGATCACGCCGAGCCGACGGGTCAGGTTCCCGCCTCGGGCGCCGAGCCCGGCTTTGTCGGGGAGCCCGAACTTGCTGACGAACCCGACGCCGATGTCCGCGTTGACCATTTGGACAATCGATTCGATCGAGCGCAGCTCCATGACCACCTCGAGCGAGACCCCCGCCTCGCTGGCGGCCGCGTCGATGAGCGTGCGGACCGCCGAGCCCGCTTCGAAGGCGACCACCGGCTGGTGTTGTAGGTCTTTCCAGGAGCCGATGGCCCGGCGGGACGATGAGCCGAAGCTCGTCGAGGATCTCGTGGACGACCATCAGCTCATCGCCCTGGGCGTGATTCATCGGCAGCGTCACGATTCCGAGGTCCAGCTCGCCAGAGATCACGCCTTGAGCCACCGCGCTGCTCCCGGCTTCGCGGATAGAAAATCGCAGCCCGGGGTATTCGTCGCGCACGGCGTGGATCGCGCTGGGGAGGAGGTAGCCGGTGGCCGTCGCGCCGGCCCCCACGCGGATCGATCCGGACTCGAGCCCCACGAGCGAGCGCACGGCTTCGCTGGTCTGGTCCGCCGCTCGCAAAGTAATCTGTGCGTGCTCGACGAATACGCGCCCGGGCTCGGTGAGCTCGACCCCGTGCCCGGTGCGATGGAAAAGCTCGACGCCCATCTCGGCTTCGATTTTGCGCAGGGCAGCGGAGAGCGCGGGCTGGGAGACACCGAGTTCTTGGGCGGCTCGGGTCATGTGCCCGTGCGACGCGATCGCGACCATCTGGGCCATCGTGCGGAGTTCCATGGTGTGCTCCTTGCATATTCATAGATAAAACCGATTGATTGCTGTTCGAGTATAAGCGTGGTCGATCATCCGGTCTGCGGCATGGCGGGTGCTGATGGGATATCCTTGATGGATCCATGACGCCCAAGCCCAAACCATCCCGTATGTTCAAGCTCGCCCTTGCGTTGTGGTGCCTGACGCTGCTGATTGTGCTCGGGGCACGGATTTTGGGGCCTTCGGATCTGGGGCAGAACCTCGATCAATCGAAAACCATCGCGTTTACGCTCGATATGGTGCACAACGGCGAGTGGGTGCTGCCGAGGGATTCACTCGGAAGGCTGTCACGCAAGCCGCCGATGGTCAACTGGGTGGGGGCACCGTTCGTCGCGATGGGCTGGCACTCGGAGCTGGCCCTCAAGCTGCCTGCGGTGCTCTCGGGCATCGGGATCGCGGTCTTGGTGTGCTTCGCGGGGCGGTTCTTCTATCGGCGGCTGGATCGGGAAGCGGGCGACGACGCCGACCACTGGATCGCGTCCAATGCCCCCGCGATGGGCCTGCTGGCGAGCGCGGCGTGGCTCGCTTCGCCCTCGGCCGTCAAGCACATCTATTTTATGCGCCCCGATATCCTCTTCGCGGCCTTGCTGTGCAGCGCGTGGTTCGCCAGCGTGGTGTTGCTGAGCAGCCCAGAGCGCAAACGCCCGGGGCTCGCGTTGTTGATCTGGTTCTTGGGCGCGTGTGCGATTTTGACCAAGGGCCCGTTGGCGGTGTTGGTGCCGATGTACCTCTTGGCGCATATTTTGGTCATCGTGCCCAAGGGGCAGCGTCGATCAGCGATCAAAGCCACCGGCTGGTGGTGGGGGATCCCGGTGATGGTGCTGATCCCGGGGCTCTGGCTCTGGGGGGCATATCAGGTGGACCCTGAACATGTGCGCACGGCGTTGTTCGGGCAAGAGCTCGGCGGACGCGTGGGCAACAACGGCTTCGCGGGGATCCTCAACGCGGCCATGCACAATCCGGGGTATTTCTTCGAGCGGTTCCTGCCATGGTCGCTGCCGGCCGCGATGGGGATCATCTTCAGGCCCTCGGCCAAGATCCGCACGCACCCGCTCGCGCCCGCGAGCCTGTGGATTCTGTTGGTGCTTGCGATCACAACGCTGAGTTCGCTCAGTGCCGGGTCGTACATCATGCCCGCGTATCCGCCGGCCGCGCTGCTGGCGGTGTATGTGGTCTTCAGGCTCGTCGCCAAGTCGCGGGCGACGCGGATCAAGCCCGCAATCGCGGTGATCGTGGGTCTCGTGATGGTGTCGTCGTCGATGATCGCCGGACGCGAGGCCACCCGATCGCGGGGGGCGCGCACCGGCACGGGCGAGCATCTCAAAGACTTTGCGCACACGGCGGCCCAACAAGTGGGCACAGAGGCCGTGGTGTTCTCGCAGATGGGCGATCTGCCGATCGCGTCGCTGATGGGGCGATTCCAGGCGGGCGAGATCGAGCTGCCCGAAGCGCACGCTTGGCTGATCCAACCCACACAGATCGATCCCAATCGGGAGCCGGTGCTGACCTCGGATGCGTTGGTAACGCACGATCCGAAGACGGGCGTGCCAATTGATGCGACGATCACCGTCTCGCTCTATCGGATTGATTCAGTTTCGAAGCCGTGAGCCGAGTGTTCCAGAATCGACGCTGCTTTGTGGGCATCCCCCCGCACATGGTCCGGTTCGAGACGCTATCCTTGTGTAGAGCACCTCAAAGGGGTATTTTCGATGCATGCAAAGCCATTTCTACTCGCCGTCATAACCATTGCACTGTGGTGTACCCAGTCAGCGATGGCGCAGTCTTCGGAGTTCACCCTCGATGACTCGGGCGACTGGGACCAGACGCAGGCCCCGGAGCCGGGCACGGACGGGGCGGTGATGGCCGACGCGATTCGGCTGCTGGCCGAGGACAAGCCGGATCGGGCGTACAAGCTGCTCGATAAGTGGCTCGACGAGCACAAACGCTCCCGCAACGACTACATCCCCCAGGCGTACTACCTCCGCGGCGTCGCCCAGGTCGATCGCGAGCGCGAATACAAGGCGTTGTTCGACTTTGAGGTGATCATCAAGGATTTTCCGTCGTCGGAGTTCTTTCTCAAGGCCGTGGAGCAGGAGTACAGCATCGGCTCGCGGTATATCCACGGGCTCAAGCGTCGGTTCTTGTGGTTCCGCAGCGAGGGCGCCCGTTCAACGGGTGAAGAGCTGCTGATCCGCACCCAAGAACGCGTCCCGGGCTCGCAGCTCGCCGAGACCGCGGCCATGGAACTCGCGGACCACTACTACCGCCGACGCGAACTCAAGCTCGCGGCTCAGATGTACTCGATCTTCCAAGAGAACTTCCCGGAATCATCGATGATCCGCCGGGCGATGCTCCGGGAGATCGAAGCCAATATTGCGCGGTTCAAGGGCCCACGCTACGACGGCTCAGGATTGCTCGATGCCAAGCTGCTCATCGAGCGCTACCAGCAGCGGTTCCCGGGCGAATCCATCCGATCGGGGATCACCGAGGGCTTGGACGCATGGATCGACGAATCCGCGGCTCAGCAGGTGCTCGACACAGCCCGCTGGTACCTCAAGGTCAAGGACGACACCTCGGCCAAGTTCTACCTCGCCCGATTGATCCGGCGCCATCCCGCGACGGACGCGGCCGACGAGGCGATGGGGATCATGATCGATCAGGGCTGGCTGGTGTTTGAAGACGAAGAAACTGCAGATGCAGAACCAGAGCCTCAATCAGCAGAGGACGCCTCATCGTGAACACGCGTGCATGTCTGATCTCGTTGCTTGGTTGTCTGGGTGGGGTCGCGGCCCTGGCCGGGTTGGCTGGCTGTGCGTCGGATCCGTCGCAGGGCTACGCCTTCTCGACGGTGTTCGATGAATCGATCAACTCGGTCGCGATCCCGATCCTGCGCAACGAGACCACCTCGCGTGGGCTCGAGGTGCAGCTGACCGAGTCGCTGATCAAAGAGCTCCAACGCCGAACCCCGTGGCACATCGCGCCGACGGATCAGGCGGACACCACGCTGGTGGGCGTGATCACGGCGACGGGGCTGAGGGCGTCGTCGAACGCACGCGGCAGCGGGTTGGTCCAAGAGCAGGCCGTGCAGATCACGATGCGGTTTGAGTGGCGGGACAACCGCACGGGCGAGATCTTGGTCGCGCGGGACAACTACTCGGCGTCTGCGATTTTCTCGCCCAATATCAAGATCGGCGATCGGATCGAGACCGGGCAGCGGGCCGTCATCGAAGAGCTCGCCTACGACATCATCTCCGAGATGCGCTCTGGTTGGTAAAAACGGGCTGGTAAGAATCGGCTGGTCAAGAGCCCGCAGCCCGCCGAAGTTTCACCCATATAACGCTGCTGATGGCGTGTAGAGTGCTTGAGAATCAGCATTTTTAGATGCCTGAGAATGCGTCCGATCCTTATGGGCTTCGAATGCGTATTGATCTTGGCGGACCTATCATCCGTTCAATGCAAGCCGAGGTCCTGAATTCCCAACCGGGAACAGGCTCTCACGAAATATTTGCACTGTTTGGGCCGATATACAGAGGTCTGCCCGAGCAGCGCACGAACCACGAAACCACACATTTCTTCGCCTCAACCGAAGCCCACATATGCCAGAACACAACAAAAAACCTTCCGACAAGCCCACCGGCCCCCGTGATCCGCAGGACCCCAAGCTCAAGCAGGATCCCAACAAGCCCGGGACCCCGCCGGGCAAGCAGTCCAAGGGGATCTTCGGGTTCATGATCATCATGATGATGCTCTTGCTGCTCGTCACCTTCATGGCCAGCTCCAAGACCGGCGAAGAGATCACCTTCAAGCAGTTCGCCCGTCAGTACGAATCGGGCGATGTCAAGCCCGACAGCGTGGTCGTGCGCATGTCGGGGATCACCGCCGAGCTTGTGCAGCCGGATGTCGACAAGAACAAGAGCGGGATCATCCGCGTGCCCATCACCATGGTCACCCGCGAAGAGATCGCCCACCAGCTCTACAACCTGACGGATGGCAACTTCAAGGAGAAGCCTCAGTCCGCGTGGGTTGGGCCGTTGCTGACCTTTGCCCCGCTGATCCTGATCATGGTGCTGATCTGGTTCTTTATTGGTCGATCCATGCGAGCCGCCGGCGGCGGCGGGGGCATGATCGGGTCGTTCGGCAAATCCCGACACAAAACCATGACCAAAGAGATGACCGGCATCACATTCAAGGATGTCGCCGGGATCGAAGAAGCCAAGTCCGAAGTGACGGAGATCATCGAGTTCCTCAAGAACCCCAAGCGGTTTACGCGTCTGGGCGGTCGCATCCCCCGCGGCGTGCTGCTCAGCGGCCAGCCCGGTTGCGGCAAGACCCTGCTGGCCAAGGCGATCGCCGGCGAAGCCGATGTCCCGTTCTTTAGTATCTCGGGCTCGGACTTCGTTGAGATGTTCGTCGGCGTGGGCGCTTCGCGCGTCCGTGACCTGTTCAAGCAGGCCAAGGACTCATCGCCCTGTATTATCTTCCTCGACGAGATCGACGCCATCGGGCGTCGTCGTGGCGGCGGGTTCTCGGGCGGGGGCAACGACGAACGCGAGCAGACGCTCAACGCGATCCTCGTCGAGATGGACGGATTCGGATCGGGCGATGGCGTGATCGTGATCGCCGCGACCAACCGACCCGATGTCCTCGATCCGGCGCTGATCCGCCCGGGCCGGTTCGATCGTCAGATCGCGGTACCACTGCCCGATGTGGGGGGGCGGCTCGAGATCCTCAAAGTGCATTCTAAGAAGGTTAAGCTCGGCCCCAATGTCGATATGCAGAAGATCGCCCGCGGCACCCCTATGTTCTCGGGCGCCGATCTGGCGGCCATCATCAACGAAGCCGCGATCTCGGCGACGATGCTCGACAAGGAGTTCATCGAGCACGAGGACCTCGAAGAGGCCCGCGACAAGGTCAAGTTCGGTCGATCCAACAAGTCGCGCGTGCGTGAGAAGGACGAGAACAAACTCGTCGCGTACCACGAAGCCGGGCACGCGGTGCTCCAGGCGATGCTGACGGATTCGGATCCGTTGCACAAGGTGACGATTATCCCACGCGGGTCATCGGGCGGGGCGACCTTCTCGCTGCCCGAGAAGGACCGGATGGGCTACGGGCTCAAGTGGCTCTACGCGACCATGCGTGTGATCTGCGGCGGTCGAATCGCAGAAGCCAAGGCGATGGACGATGTGTCGTCTGGCGCGTCTTCGGACATCCGCCAGGTGACGAGCCTGGCGCGGGCGATGATCCTCGAATGGGGCATGAGCTCCAAGCTCGGGTTCATCAACTACGCCGGCGAAGACACCCGCGATTCGTTTATCCCCGACAAGGACTACTCCGACGACACCGCGCGTGTGATTGACGAGGAGACCCGCCGGATCGTGGACGAGGCGTACCAGGACGCCGAGCGGATGCTCATGGAGAACTGGGACAAGGTCGAAGCGGTCGCCCAGGCGCTGCTCAAGTACGAGATCCTGACTGCGGATGAGGTCCACAAGCTGATGCGCGGCGAGACCCTCGAGCGTTCGACCGTGGCCGACCTGCTCGGTGCCGGCCCATCGGGCCCCAAGCCGGACAAGAAAACGGATACCAAGCCCGAGTCCAAGCCGGACGCCGAGCCGGATCTGCCGGGTGATACGCTGCCCGATCCGGCCTAAGTGTATTGACACCAACATTGCATTCTGTTAACTTCGCTCTGCATCCCGATGCAGAGCTTTTTCTTTTCATGGGCTCGTTCCCGATCGATGGTCGTCCATGGAAAGTAGATCATGCAAGGTATTGAGAGCAAAGGTATTCAAAGCAATCCGAGCGATTCGGCGCCTCGCTGTGCCAAGTGTTCCTATTCGTTTGCCGATCTCTCAGCGATCGAACGGTGCCCCGAGTGTGGGTCGTCGATTCTTGAGAGCCTCGCGGCCCAGCAGCATCGCGAGCAAGGACGCCGAATCACATCGCCCAAGCAGGTCTGGGGCATGCCGGTGTACGACTTCGTCGTTAGGGCGGGCCAAACTCCGGAGAGCCAGCACGCCCGTGGGTGGGTCGCCATCGGGCCCAAGGCCAGCGGCGGCATCGCAATAGGGGCGATCGCGCGGGGATACATCGCGATCGGAGCCGTCAGCATGGGCGGGGTGACCATGGGGGCGACGAGCATCGGGGTGCTCCCGCTGGGGGCACTGGCGATCGGCGGGGCGGCGACCGGGGGGCTTGGGATCGGGCTGTTTGCGCAGGGCCCGATGAGTATCGGCCTGGCGGCTCAGGGGAATGTCGCCATCGGTGTGCTGACCCGGGGGCAGGTGGTCATCGCGCCCGTGGAGGTCTTGGGCAGATCAACCGCGACGATGTCAGCGAACTTCTTTGATACCCTGTCACCGATCATCGGGAACACCTCTTCGGGGCTAAGCCCGAGCAACGGGCTGGTGTGGGCAACGGCGCTGTTGGCCATGCTCGGAGTCCTTGTATGCCTCTTGGTGAGGGTTCAAGCTCGGGCGAAGTGATCATCTACGCTGCGAATGCTTGAGTCAGCGAATATCAATCAAGTGTTCCGAGTTTGATCCGATCAAGCCCCGCTCTGACGCCGGGGTTTTTCTATGGGGTAAGTTGTATACACTCTTTGTTATGAACAACGAAGAACCTCAATCGGGCTCCTTAGCCACCACACTTGCTGAGCATGTCTGCAAGCAGTGTGCATACAACCTTGATGGTGTGGATGTGTCCGGGGCGTGCCCTGAATGCGGTTTCCCCATCATCGATGGGTGCATCAGGTGCGACTACAACCTTGTGGCGACCGATCCTAGTGGACAGTGCCCCGAGTGCGGCGTGCCGGTCAGTTGTTCGATCGGCAGCAGCGCGCTCGGGGGAGTTTCCACGGAGCAGCTCAAATCGGTGCATCTGGGGTTCAAGCTGGTGACGAGTTTGATCCTGCTCTATATCGTGGTGATCCTCGTCATGACAGGGGTTGTGCTCTCGACGGCGGTCAATCTCAACGCTGGGGAGGATCTCTATCTCGCTGGGGTCGCGGCGGCGGTGCTCAGTCATGGGCTTGTGCTTGGCGTCATTTACGGATGGTTCAAGCTTACCCAGCCGCTCGTCGGGCTTCCCCGGATGCTCAATGAGCCGGGCACGAGATCGTTCGTGCGGGTGATGCTCTGGATCTTTGTCGGCGTGACCCTGCTCAACTTCATGTACAGCCTGGTCCCTGCGGACACGGAGTTTACTGGCGGGTACAGCACGATGGAACTCGTCTATCTCGGGTTTGCGGTGCTCTCGATTGGCATTATGCTGGTGCTGTTTATTTCCAATGTGCTCTATGTGGGCTGGGTCGCTCGGCTGGTGCGCAATGAGAAGATGTACAAACGCTCGAAGCATCTTGTGTGGTCCGGGCCATTGTTGGTCATTGTCGGTGCTGCAATCTTCGTACTCGGCCCGCTGATCGCATTAGTGCTCTACTGGAACATGCTTGAGTATGTCCGGCGTGATCTCAAGAAGATCATCAAAGCACGCGCGGCCGGAGCATAACCATCCCCACCGGTGTTCGCATGTCCCGGCGTGTGTCACACACCCATCGCCACAATCGCGTCGGCGAGCTTGATGAAGCCGCCGCGGTCAGCGCCGGCGCCATAGTCAACGACGCCGTTGACCTTGGGGGCGTTTTCGACGCATTGTTCGTGGATGTCGTGCATCACGCCGGTGAGTTTGTCGAGGGCCTGCTGCTTGGTCCAGGTGCTGTGCGAAGCGTTCTGGGACATCTCGAAGCACGAGGTCGCGACCCCGCCGGCGTTGGCGGCTTTGCCGGGCCCGAAGACGATGCCCTTGCTGTGGAATACGCTCCGCGCTTCGTGGGTGCAGGGCATGTTCGCGCCCTCGGCGACGACCTTGACGCCGCGATCGGCCAGTGCGTTGGCGTCGTCTTTTTCGATCTCGTGCTGGGTGGCGCAGGGCAGGGCGACATCGGCATCGACGAGCGACCATGGGCGGGCCTCGGGGTGGTAGGTGACGCCATTGCCCGACCAGTCCTTGAGCTGTTCGCGTTGGACTTCTTTGTAGTCGATGAGTTCTTCGAGTTGTTCGCTGGTCATGCCTTTGTCGAAGGTGATCGAACCGCCCGAGTCGGACATGGTGACAACCTTTGCGCCGTGTTCGATGGCGAGCTCGGCGGCGTAGAGCGCGACATTGCCGCTGCCCGAGATCATGACGCGTTTGCCATCGAGCGAATCGTCCGTGTGCTCGAGGATGGATTTCGTAAAAGTGACCACGCCATAACCAGTCGCTTCGGTGCGTCCGAGCAGGCCCCCGAGCCCGAGGGGCTTGCCCGTGAGCACGCCGTCGCGTTGCTTGGTGATCTTCATGTACTGCCCGTAGAGGTACCCGAGCTCTCGCCCGCCCACGCCGATATCACCGGCCGGCACATCCACGCTCGGGCCGATGTGGCGGTGGAGCTCGCGCATGAACGCCTGGCAGAAGCGCATGACCTCGTTGTCGCTGCGTCCCTTGGGGTTGAAGTTCGACCCGCCCTTGCCCCCGCCGATGGGCTGGCCGGTGAGCGCGTTCTTGAAGCACTGCTCGTAGGCGAGGAAGTGGAGGGTGTCTTCGGTGACGCTGGGGTGGAAGCGGAGCCCGCCTTTGTAGGGGCCCATGACATTGGAATGCTCGATGCGCCAGCCCAGATTCAGTTCGACCTTGCCTTGGTCATTGACCCATTCGACACGGAAGCGGATCACGCGATCAGGGATGAGCAGGCGCTCGAAGACGCGGGCCTTCTGGTACTGCGGATTGGATTCGAGCACGGGCACGATCGACTCGGCGACTTCGTCGATCGCGGATCGAAAGAGCGGCCCTGGGTTGAGGGCATCGATCTGTGAGCTCAGATCAAGAACATCGGCGGCGGTCGTCATGCGTGTCTCCTTCAATAGGTGGATAGGCGGGTGTTGGTGACACTCGTGAACGCAGACAAGCACCAGTTTCTTCCAAGAGTGTATACCAGAGCCGGGGATGCCCGTTGGCGATGGGGTGATTGCGGGCGGCTGAGTACATAGTTAAGACGGAGAATCAGCGATTCTGGACCAATAAGCACGAGGAGTCTAAATTTTCAAGAAAAATTGAAAATACAAAAACAACATCGTATACTCTAACCATGGACACACAACCCCTCCATCTCGTCACCGGCGCTCTGGGATACACCGGCAAAGCGATCACCGAGCAGCTGCTTGAACGCTCGATCCGCGTCCGCACGCTGACCAACTCGCCCGATCGTCAGAACCCGTTCGGCGATCAGCTCGATATCCGCCAAATGGACTTCGATGACCACGCGGCGCTCGTCGATGCCTTCGCCGGCGTGTCGGTGTTCTACAACACCTACTGGGTGCGGTTCAACCACAAGGGATTCAACTTCGAGCAGGGGATTGCGAACTCGAAGAAGCTCTTCGCGGCCGCCAAGGAGGCCGGGGTCGAGAAGATCGTGCATGTGTCGATTCTGCACGCGGATCAGGCGGACGATCTGGGGTACTACAAGGGCAAGCACGAGCTCGAAGACGCGATCAAGGGTTTGGGCGTGCCGTATGCGCTCGTCCGCCCGGGCGCGATGTTCGGCCGCAACGATATCCTGATCAACAACATCGCCTGGACCCTCCGGCGACTACCCATCTTCGGCACCTTCGGCGATGGCTCGTATCGCATGCGCCCGATCCATGTCGAGGACATGTCGAGCCTGATGATTGAGCAGGGGCAAGCCGCGGGCTCGGCGACGGTCGATGCGGTGGGGCCCGAGTCGTATACCTATAAAGAGTTCGTCGAGCTCATCGGTTCGATCGTGGGGATCTCCAAGCCGATTGTCTCCGTGCCGCCCATTGTCGGGTATTGGGTCTCGAAGCTGGTGAATTTGATGGTGCAGGATGTGGTGATCACCCGCGAGGAGATCGATGGGCTCATGCGCGGGCTGCTCGATTCTGACCAGCCGGCGACGGGCACGGTCAAGCTCTCGGAGTACATCGAGGAGCACAAGCACACGCTGGGCAAACGCTACGCCAACGAGATCAAACGCCGGACGGATCGGTTGTCGTCGTATGACAAGATCTGACCGGATCTGCTAGCATCCATGGATCAGAGGAGATCCGATCCATGCCATCACACACCCAACCAGCCAACCCGTCCGCCGTGCTCATCGCCCACGATCGCTGGGCCAACGCCCAGCTCTACGCGGCCTGCCGAGCGCTCAGCGACGAGCAGTTCGTCCAATCCTTCGAGATGGGCACCGGCTCGATCCACAACAACCTCGTCCACAACCTGGGCGCGATGCGCGGCTGGACCGATGTGCTCGACGAGACCCCGTCGCGCACTCGGCTCGAAGAACGGATCGAGGGCCAGCCCTACACGCTCGATGAGATCGAAAAGCTCCACGCTGAGATCACCAAGGACTTCGAGCGGGCCGCCCTGGCGCGGCCGTTCGAGACGGTCATCGATCGTGAGCGTGGCGGGCAGACCTACACCTTCACCGTGGGGGGCATCCTGACCCATGTGACGACTCATTCGATGCACCACCGGGCCCAGTGCCTCAATATGCTGCGTCAGCTCGGGGTAGAGGGGCTCCCGATGTCGAGCGTGATGGAGTGGATGCTTGTCGAAAAGTAGCATCCTCCAAGGGGGAGGCGGAATCTCTATGAGGGCGATACATTGTGGGGCGATTTCTTGCTTGTGTTTTTCAGTTTTTTTGTTTAAAATGAGTAGATGCGTCGAGCCCCGGCTCGGAGCATCCCAAATCTCATGCTGAATAAAGGAAAGGACACACTCGGATGAAACAATCAACGCTGGCCATCGCGGCCATCTCTCTGGCAACGCTCGGTGCCCACGCGCAGTCATTCAATGTTGACTGGGGATCGCACGATTCGTCGCCATCTTCGTCATACGGGGCTCAGGGGTTGCCCGGCGTGTGGAACACCTTTGACGCGATGCCCAACTTCCAGCGGCTGGCGTTGGTCGGGCTCGATGGATCGCCGATCAAAGCTGATATTATGAATATCGGCTTTGATGTCATCGAATCCGCCGATATCCCGACCACCTCTGGCGACGATGAGGCACTGCTCGACGATTGCTTTACCGCGTTCAACGACCCCATCGACGGGTGCATCTTTATGCGCTTTCTCGAGCCCGGCGAGTACAGCGTTATTCTCTATGGCATCGCGCCCGACGATGCCACCCTGCTCAACCGCCTGCGGATCGATCAGAACGCTGAGGAGCCCGAGTTCGTTGGAGGTGCATGGTCTGGTGAGCATGAGAATGGGGTGACTTACATGACCCAGATCGCCACGGTGGGGGAGGACGGGCGTCTGGATCTGCATTCAGGGCTCAACGGCGGGTTCATCCGCTCGGTGCTCAACGGGATGCAGGTGGTCAAAATCGAGCCGTGTCTGGCGGATCTGACGGATGATGGGGAGCTGGATTTCTTTGATGTCTCTGCATTCCTTGATGCGTTTGGTGCTCAGGATCCAGCCGCGGACTTTACGGGGGATGGTGAGTACGACTTCTTCGATGTCTCGGCCTTCCTAGACGAGTTCGGCGCGGGCTGCCCCTGATCCATCTCCAATCAGGATCCCGCGCTGATGCTCGGGCTGCCATTGATTCAAACCCGCCATTCGATCCGTCGATCGGCGGGTTTTTCGTACGCCTTGGCGATCTTGAGCTCTGCTGGCATGTCAACAGGGCCCATCGAGTGAGCTACGATGATGAGCCGAGCTTGTTTTATGGGTTCGGAGCTTTTCACAATGACCAATCACCTGCGCAACAATGTGCGGGTTAAGCAGACAAGCGAGGTGCCCCGATGGCATGGATGAAGATCAAGGACGCGTTCGCGGCCGACCCCGGAGTTGAGTTGACCATCAAGGGCTGGGTCCGCACCAAGCGGGACTCGAAGGCCGACGGCGGGCTCTCGTTTGTCGCGGTGCACGATGGGACCTGCTTCGATCCGATCCAGGTCGTCGCTCGCCATGATCTGAGCAACTACGAAGAGGTCGCCAAGCTGGGCACCGGGTGCAGCGTCGAGGTCGACGGCGTGCTTGTTGAATCGCAGGGCAAAGGGCAGAGCGTGGAGATCCAGGCGACGGCTGTCCGCGTGATCGGGTGGGTCGAGGACCCCGAGACCTACCCGGCATCCAACAAGCGCCACTCGTTCGAGTATCTCCGCGATGTCGCGCATCTGCGGACGCGGACCAACACCTTCGGGGCGGTTGCTCGCGTGCGCCACGCGTTGGCCCAGTCCGTGCATCGGTTTATGGACGAGCAGGATTTCTACTGGGTGCACACGCCGATCATCACGGGCTCGGACTGCGAGGGGGCCGGCGAGATGTTCCGCGTCTCGACGCTCGATTTTATGAACATGCCAAAGGACGAAGATGGCCAGGTCGATTTTTCCAAGGATTTCTTCGGCAAGGAATCACATTTGACGGTTTCGGGCCAGCTCAATGTCGAGACCTACTGCAGTTCGCTGAGCCGGGTGTACACCTTCGGGCCGACTTTCCGGGCGGAGAACTCGAACACCACACGCCATCTGGCCGAGTTCTGGATGATCGAGCCCGAGCTGGCTTTTGCGGATCTGCACGACAACATCGAGCTGGCCTCGGGCATGCTCCGGGCGTGCGCTTCGGACCTGCTCGAGAAGCGGATGGATGATCTGGAGTTCTTCAACCTGCGGATCGAGAAGGGGATCATCGATCGGCTCAAGATGCTCGTCGAATCGCCCGTCAAGACCATCAGCTACACCGAGGCGATCAAGATCCTCGAGACCTGCGGCCAGAAGTTCGAGCACCCGGTCAAATGGGGCATCGACATGCAGACCGAGCACGAACGCTACCTCAGCGAGCAGCACTTCAAGCAGCCCGTCGCGGTGATCAACTATCCCAAGGACATCAAGGCGTTCTACATGCGGCTCAACGACGAGGGCACCGATGGGGCGCCCGGGCAGACGGTGGCCGCGGTCGATATCTTGGTGCCCGGCGTGGGCGAGCTCATCGGCGGCTCGCAGCGGGAAGAACGCCTGAGCGTGCTCGACGGACGCATCAACGAGATGGGGCTCGACATCGACGACTACTGGTGGTACCGCGACCTGCGCAAGTACGGGACGGTGCCACACGCGGGCTACGGGCTCGGGTTCGAGCGATTGGTGCAGTTCTGCACGGGGATGCAGAACATTCGCGATGTGATCCCCTTCCCGCGGGCCGCCAAGCAGGCGGAGTTCTAATGCAGTTTCGCACGCTCTTTGTCGTCGGATTCTTCGGGTTGCTGCTGTGCACGCCGGTGTATGGCGATGAGCCGAAGGTTGATACTGTTGAATCGGTTGAGGCTCAAGGGCTTTCCGAAGAGACTCTGCTCGCCAATGCCCGCGTGCGCGAGGTCATCGGTGCGATGAACAGCGCGATCGAAGCGGGCGATGTCGGCGCGTACATGAGCCGCATCGATCCGTCGCAGGCAGTGTTCTTGACCGAGCAGCGGGCGTGGATCACGGATTCGATCCTCGAAGGCGTGCAGGCGATCGAGTATGCGTTTCTCGAAGAGCCAGGGGTTACCGAACATGCCAATGATGCGCTGGTTGCGCGTATCGGGATCCGCTGGAGCCTCGATGGCGACGGGCCATTGCGAGGCGATGAGCCATGGAACATGGTGTACATGGCTCGGTTTGTGCCATTGGGTTCTGCCGAAGGCGGCTGGGTCTTTGCAGGGCCAGCATGGCACTTCGATCTCTACGACGAGGCGACCAATGTCCGCGTGCTCGCGACGGAGGATCACGAGGCCAACGCCCAGCTTGCTCTCGAGCGTGCCCCCGAGATCCTCACCATGGTCGAAGAAGACTTCGGCAAGGACCTGAGCACCGAGCTGGTGATCAAGGTGTACAAGAAGATGAAGAGCCTGCAGGCGTCGATCTCGCCGGCGTACACCGACCCGCTCGCGGGCTGGAACGAGCCGGGAGAGTCGATCAAGATCCTCGGGCGATCACGGGTCTCGCAGGCTTCCCTTGATCCGCTGCTCGCCCACGAGATCGGGCACGCGGTGAGCTTCGAGTTCGGGCCCGAGATCAACAAGGCCCCGTGGTGGACGCTTGAAGGGATCGCCGAAGTGGCCGCCGGGCTGTTCCGAGACTCTTGGGAATCCAAGAACCAACGCATCACGAACATGGCCAAGAAGGACAACCTGCGCGAGTGGGAACAGCTGGCGGATTTCAAGGGCGAGGCCACCGACCACGCGATGCATGTGTATCTCCAGGGCTGGTCGATGATCGACTACATCGATCGCACCTTCGGCAAGGACCAACGCAACGCGTGGTTTGGCGAGCTGGGCACCGGGGCCACGCTCGATCAGGCGTCTATGCGGACGCTGGGGCTGAGCTTCGATGAGCTCGATGCGCAGTGGTACCAGTCGTTGATGGATTGAATGTTGATTGAGTGAGATCCGGAGAGCAGCCGTTGATAGATTACGGCGATTCGCCGGGCATCTGGTTCTCGATCGGTGCGAGATCATCGCCCGAAGTCACCACACGCGTGGGCGCTTTGGTCGGCGTTGGTGTGGGCGGCGTGCGGAAGAACATCGTGTAGCCCCACAGGATGGTGGCGAGGAACAGCGTCCAGATCGCGATGTACCCGACCGAGTTGCGGACCTCGGGTGACTTGGATGCGAGCGGGCGCGAGAGCTGGAGAATGCCTTTGGCGAGCACTGGGCCGCCACGGGTAGCGATCAGGTGGGCGTACTGCTTGGACTTTTTTTGGCCGATCAGGAAAGCGGTCTGCCAGATCGAGCGGATCTCATCGTCTTCTTCCAGCTCGTCAGTGTGAGCTCCGGAGAGATCGGGCGAATGGGTCGGGGCTTTGATTGCAGGTGTCGCCGGGCCTGTCTTGGCCGCGACGGTGGCGCCCGGCGACCCGATCGCGGGTACGGTGGCTTCGACTACAGCGGCGGGCTGGCTCTTGGGCTCAGCTGCTGGCTCAGCTGCTGGCTCAGTTGTTGGCTCGGTTAGTTCGGGAGTCGCTGGGGCAGGCGGTGTATTCGACTGAGAGTCTGGTTCAGTGTCTGCGACAGGCTCAGGGGCAGCCGATGGATTCGCATCCGCGGCTTCGGCTGCGTCTGGAGCATCATCTGGAGCATCAACCGATTTGATCGGTGTGCTCTCGAGGGCGAGTGATTCGAGCAGCAGCGAGTGGGCCTGATCGTCGCCGTTGGTGGTGGATTCGACGAGCTCACCCTCTGGCGTTGCGAAGTCGCCCATCAACAAGTCATCGCCCAGCCCGGCGAGCGCATCATCAAGATCGCCCAGCCCCATGTCGGGCTCGCTTGGTGTCGCCGGGTCTGTGTCCGTATCTGTGTCCGTATCTGCGTCCGGCTCCGTGACCGATTCTGTTTCTTGGGCCTGCTCCTGCTCCTGCTCCTGATTCTCGGCTTGTTCCGTCGGCTCTTCGGCCGATTCGTCTGATTTGTTCGATTCGTTTGGTTCGGTCGCTTCGCTGATGGTCTCTGTCGTTGGTTCGACTTCCGCGACGGCGGGTTCTGGATCAGGCTCGGCGGTTGGCTCAGCGATCGAGTCAGTACCTGCTTCCGTGACCGCATCTGTTTCGGGCACGGGCTCGGCTGCAATATCTTCGACCAGATCTTCGTTGACGGCTTCGAGCACTTCGTCGATGAGCGCGTCATCGGTGGCGCTGTCAGCCGGTGCGGATTCTGGTGCCGAGCTTTCGGGGGTGGGAGTCTCCGTCACCGGTGCATCGCCATTTATCAAGTCATCCGCCACCGCGGCCAGCGGATCAGTATCGATGCTAGAGCTTGGCTCTTGGACATCTGCATCTGGATCGGTTGTCGGCTGGTCTGTATCGGCATCGAGATTCGTCGGCCCTGGCTCATTGAGCAGCTCGCCGATCGCGTCGTCGATCAGCGCTTCGGTGTTTTCCGTGACCGCGTCGAGCGCTTCGAGGGCATCGCTCGTGCTCGAGTCAGCTGTCGAGTCAGATGCATTCAGTTCATTGGTGCTTTGGTCGTTTGCTTGATCAACCGGCGCATGCGAAACATCGAGCTCGTCCATGAGCTCGTCGATCGAATCGCTCAGCGCCTGCTGAGGGTCGGGATTGGGTTCTTTCTGATCCAATACAACGCGATAATCGGGGTTTTGGGGGCGGAACTCAAGGGATATCGGCCGTAATCTCAGGATTACTTTTTGATCCCATCCTCCCTACCCTCTGGTGATGTCGAGCCGCCACCACATCCAGCACTACCTCATGTTCTCGGACCTTGGGGCCGCCAAGCCCGGGCAGGTTTTCGAGATCTCAGGCCCCGAAGCCCACCACGCGATCCGCGTCAAACGCGTAGGAACCGGGCATCGGGTTGGCTTGCTCGATGGCTGTGGGCGCATCGGCTCGGGCACCGTCCAAGCGATCAAGGGCCATAAGTCCAAGCCGACAATGGCCATCGAGCTGCTCGGGCTTGAGTCTTTCGAGCCCTCAAAGCCCCGTTTAGAGGTATATTCGGCCCTTCCCAAGGGCGATCGGCTCGATCGGATGATGGATCAGCTCAGCCAGCTCGGGGTGCAGTGTTTTCGCCCGCTGCTCTGCCAGCGATCGCAGCGCAAGCTCGAAACGGTGAATATCGAGAAGCTCGAACGGATCGCAATCGAAGCCGCCAAACAGTGCCACCGCCCGTGGCTGATGGAGATCGGCGACCCGATCCCGTTCGCCGACGCGATCCGGGACCCGGACGCGATCGTCGCCGACGCATCAGGCGAACCCCAAGTTGCCGATGTGAACCCCGAGCGGGTCGTGCTTTTGATCGGCCCCGAGGGCGGGTGGTCGGACGATGAGCGGGCGGTGATCGGTGCAACCGGCGTACGGGTGTGCCGGTTTGGTCTATTCGTGCTCCGGATCGAAGCCGCGGCGTGTTCCGCGTCGGCTATTGTTCTCTCACAATCGATGATTTGTTCGCGCCAATAAGAGCGTGAAGTTAGGAACCTGATATGAAAACCGCAGCGATCGTGCTTATGAGTGTGCTTTGTGCTTCCATCGTCAACGCGGGCGTGATCGACAGCGAGCACAAGCAGCGGGCCCAGATGGTCAGCTCCCGTGCGATCGACTACCTCACTTCGCGCCAGCACTTTGTGACGGGGGGCTGGGATGATTTCCCTGATGAGCCGCACATGCCCGCGTTTACTGCGTTGGTGCTCCAGGGGATGCTCCTCGACCCGACCGTGGACGAGAAAAACGGGGCCGTGATTTTGGGCACACGATACCTGCTCGAGCAGGTTAACGAGGACGGGAGCATCCACGACGGGATTTTGCCGAGCTACAACACCGCGATCAGCATCTCAGCGCTCTCGATGATCCAGGACACCAAAGCGATGGCCGCGAGCATCAACGGGATGAAGTTCCTCCGGACGCTCCAGTACTCGAACACCAACAGCACCAGCTTCGAGGGCGTCGAGGGCCCGATCGACATCACGCACCCGTACTTTGGTGGCGTAGGCTACGGCAAGCACGGACGCCCGGACCTTTCGAACCTGAGCTTCTTCGTCGATGCGCTCCACGACACCGGGGTCTCGACCAACGACGCGGCTTATCAGCGGGCGCAGGTCTTCCTCTCACGCGTGCAGATGGTCGATGAGGTCAACGAGATGGACTACGCCGACGGCTCGGATCAGGGTGGGTTTATCTATGCCACGGTTCCGGATCTTGAATCCGTCGATGGAAAAGCGGGGCAGTCGCAGGCGGGCACGATCGTCGAGATCACTGAAGCTGGCGAAGAGCTCACCCGGCTCCAGTCCTACGGCTCGATGACCTACGCCGGATTCAAATCATTGGTCTATGCAGATATTGACCCCGAAGACCCACGCATGGTCAGTGCCTGGAAATGGATCGAAGCCAACTACACCCTCGAAGAGAACCCCGGGCTCGGGGAGCAGGGGTACTACTACTACCTGTGCACCATGGCCCGCGCGCTCGATGCCTTCGGCGTTGATGAGATCAACGGGCACAACTGGCGCGAAGAGATGATCGACAAGATCTACGAGCTTCAGTTCCCCAATGGGGCGTTCAAGGTGCTCAACAAGCGTTGGATGGAAGAGAACGATGTGCTGATCGCGGCGTACGCGCTCATTGCCATCGGGCACGCGGCTCACTAAGATTGAGCTTCCAAACACTGTATATATAGAGCATCATGCGCTCTGAGCCTGATTTGTACACAAGATTCAACCCAAGGACAACATCCATGCCCACCGCGACCCTCCCCGTGCACTACACCGAACTTGTCAAGCTCTGCAGAGAGTCGGGCACACTGGGCTCGATCGGTGCGCTGGTGGGCTGGGACCAAGAGACCTACATGCCCAAGGGGGGCGCGAAGGCCCGGGCCGAGCAGTCTTCGCTGCTCGCCGGGATCGTCCACGAACGCAACACCAGCGATCGGCTCGGCGAGCTGATCGCCCAGTGCGAAGCCGATGGGGATCTGAATCAGGACGGCTCGATCGAATCAGCGAACCTGCGTGAGATGCGCCGGGATTACGATCTGGCGACCAAGCTACCGACCGATCTGGTCAAGGCGTTGGCCCAGGCCCAGTCCGAGGCCCAGGACACCTGGAAGCGTGCGCGGGCCGACAATGATTTCGCGTCGTTCGTCCCGGCCCTGACCCAAGTGCTCGATCTCACCCGCCAGAAGGGCGAGTGCTATGGATACGCGGAGGGCGGCGAGGTCTACGACGCGTTGATCAACGAGTTCGAGCCTGATACGACAGCCGTGGAAATTGAGCGTGTGTTCACGCCGTTGCGTGATCGCTTGAGCGCGTTCATCGCCGAGGTCACCGACGGCGGCACCGCACCCAAGGTCGATTTCCTGCACCGCTCGATCCCGGTCGAGAAGCAGCACGCCTTCGGGCAGGCGATCACCGCCCAACTCGGGTTTGACTACGACAAGGGACGATTGGATGTGACGACCCATCCATTCTGCTCGGGCTTCGGGCCCGGCGATACGCGGATGACCACGCGGTATGAGCCGACCAACTTCCCCGATGCCGTGGGCTCGACGATGCACGAGTGCGGGCACGGGCTCTACGAGCAGGGGCTGCTCAAGGACGGCGAGTACTTCGGCACACCCATGGCCAGCGCGGTCTCGCTGGGGATCCACGAGTCGCAGTCACGCATGTGGGAGAACATGGTCGGACGCGGCAAGCCATTCTGGAACTGGGCCCTGCCCGTGGCCAACAAGCACTTCGACAACGCGTTCGCTGATATCGAGCTCGATACCTTTGTCAAGGCGATGAACACCTGCACGCCCAGCTTCATCCGCGTCGAGTCTGACGAGAGCACCTACAACCTGCATGTCATGATCCGCTTCGAGCTCGAACGCGCCATGATCCGCGGCGACCTGGCGATCAAGGACCTCCCCGGCGCGTGGAACGAGAAGTTCAAGAACTTCCTCGGGCTCGATGTCCCAAGCGACGACAAGGGCTGCCTGCAGGATGTGCACTGGTCGTTCGGCTTGGTTGGCTACTTCCCGACCTACACCCTGGGCAACCTGTACGCCGCCCAGTTGTGGGAGACGATTACTGAGCAGATCCCGGATCTCGAGGCGCAGATGGCCAAGGGCGAGTTCGGTGCGTTGCTCACATGGCTGCGCGAGAACATCCATCAGCACGGGCGTCGCTACTCGGCGGCTCAGCTCTGCGAGCGGGCAACGGGCAAGGCGCTTGAGTCCGAGCCGTTGATGCGCCATCTTGAGCGTCGCGTCAAGCCCGCCTACGGCATGTAAGCAATCGAATGCATTACGGATTGCGTGTTAAGGATCGCGTCTGACCCACATCCAGAGCCCGGCCGTCGTTGCGCCGATGGTGTTGCAGACCAGGTCCCATGCGGTGTTGGTGTAGCCGCCGACATTGGTGTCGGGGATGGTGAGGACGGCGATGAACTCAACGATCTCGTTGATGGCCCCGAGCCCGATGCTCATGAGCACCGCGACGACGGCAGCCGCGAAGGTCGCGCGGGCGTCGAGGAGCACCCGCAGGGCTTCGTAGCACGCCACGGCCGCCGAGAAGAACCCGAAGGTGTGCACGATCTGGTCGTAGCGGGGGAGATTCGGGAACAAGCGGAGG
>Ga0209344_10001340_pt1 | contig 32721 bp, 30 predicted proteins | sample Cruoilmetagenom6_FD_187293 | JGI IMG/M metagenome (GOLD analysis project Ga0209344, IMG submission 187293) | Oil polluted marine microbial communities from Coal Oil Point, Santa Barbara, California, USA - Santa Barbara Oil Seep Sample 6 (SPAdes)... | ecosystem: Environmental > Aquatic > Marine...
TTTGGCCGGGCCGGCGAGGAAATCGCCGCCCTGCGCAAGGCCGGCATCGCCTATTCCATCGTGCCGGGCATTACCGCGGCACTCGCCGCGGCCGCTGACAGCGCCACCCCGGTGACATTGCGCAAGGTCGCCAGCGGCTTTGTCATGGCAACGGCGCATGGGGCTGATAATGCGGAGCTGCAGCACTGGGTCACCCTGGCGCGGCAGGGGATCACCCTTGGCCTTTACATGGGCAAATCGATTGCCGCCGACGTGGCGGCCAAACTGATCGACGCCGGATTGGGCGCGAACACACCGGCCGGCATTGTCGTCAATGCGGGCCGCGCCGACAAACAGCTCTATGCAGGTTCCCTTGGGGATTTGCGTTCGGGCACATTCGAGCTGGCCGCAGGGCCGGCGCTTATATTGATCGGCGAGGCCGTCTCGCACGGCGACTGGGCCCTTGCGGTGCCCCTCGCGGAACAACAGATTAAGGTTGCATGAGGCCAATGGAAATTCTCACAGCAAATGAACTAGTCAGTGGGGCTACCGTCTATGTCGACGGGGCGGGCCATTGGCAGATGGATCTGCAAAAGGCGCGGCTGTTCTCCGATGATGCGGCGCGCGATGGGGTGATCGCGGCCGCCAAGGCCACGGGCCGGCTGGTCAGCATAGAAATCGAGAAAATTGAGATCGTGAACGGCAAGGTGGTCCCGAACCGTTTGCGCGAACGCATTCGCGCTGAAGGTCCCACGGCCCCTTATGGCCCCGAACGCCAGGAACTTGGAGAGGACGGTCATGTATCGTTATGACGAATTCGACGCGGCTTTTGTCGCGGGCAGGGTTGAGCAGTTCCGGGATCAGGTAAACCGGCGGCTGAGCGGCGAACTCAATGAAGATCAGTTCCGGCCGCTGCGCCTGATGAACGGTCTTTATCTGCAATTGCACGCCTATATGCTGCGCGTCGCCGTGCCCTATGGCACGCTGAGCTCAAAGCAGATGCGCAAGCTGGCGCATATCGCGCGCACCTATGACCGGGGCTATGGTCATTTCACCACCCGCCAGAACATCCAGTACAATTGGCCCCGTCTCAAGGACATTCCGGTCATTCTTGACGAGCTGGCCTCGGTGGAAATGCATGCGCTGCAGACCTCGGGCAATTGCATTCGCAATGTGACCACCGATCAGTTTGCCGGTGCCGCCGCTGATGAAATCCTCGATCCGCGTCCGGTGGCCGAAATCATCCGGCAATGGTCCTCGATCCATCCCGAATTCACCTATCTGCCGCGCAAGTTCAAGATCGCCATCACCGGTTCACCCAATGACCGGGCCGCTATCAAGTTCCACGATATCGGGCTGATGGCGCAGACCAATCCGAATGGCGAAATCGGCTGGGCCGTTTATGTTGGCGGTGGCCTTGGCCGTACGCCGATGGTTGCCAAGCTGATCAACGGCTTTGTGCCGCACGAGCATTTGCTGGCTTATCTGGAAAGCATTTTGCGCGTCTATAACCGCTATGGCCGCCGCGATAACAAATACAAGGCCCGCATCAAGATTTTGGTGCACGAAGAAGGGCTTGAGGTCATCAAGGGCCAGGTCGAGCAGGAATTCGCTGAAGTGCGGGGCGGGGTGCTGACCTTGCCGCAGGAAGAGCTGGACCGGATCACCACCTATTTTGCCCCACCGCAATTCGCCAATTCCGGTGCCACAGCGTTTGATCTCGAGGGCATTCGCCTGACGGACCCGTCCTATGCGCGTTTCATCGAGAACAATACCCATCCGCACAAGCAGGTTGGCTATACCAGCGTCACCGTTTCGCTGAAGCCGATTGGCGGCGCCCCGGGTGATGCCAGCGACAAGCAGATGGATGCGATCGCCGATATTGCCGAACGCTATAGCGCCGACGAATTGCGCGTGACCCATGAGCAGAACCTGGTGCTGCCGCATGTCGCCATTGACGATCTGCGCGCGGTCTATGATGCGCTGATCACGGCGGAGCTGGCCGATGGCAATATCGGTGAAATCTCCGACATGATCACGTGCCCGGGCCTCGATTTCTGCGCCCTGGCCAATGCCCGCTCGATCCCGATTGCCCAGGAAATTTCCAGAAAGTTCCGCACCCCCGAACGGCAAAAGGAAATTGGCGAACTCAAGATCAAGATTTCCGGCTGCATCAATGCCTGCGGCCATCACCATGTGGGCCATATCGGCATTCTTGGCGTCGAGAAGAAGGGCACTGAGCTCTATCAGATCACCCTTGGGGGCGACGCCACCGAGAATGCTGCCGTTGGCAATATTCTGGGGCGGGGTTTTGTCGCCGAGGACGTTCCCGGTGCCATCGAGAAACTGGTCGATACCTATCTGGCGGCCCGCACCAGCCGGGATGAAAGCTTCATCGCAGCCGTCCGGCGGCTGGGTGAGGCACCCTTCAAGGAGGCTCTTTATGGTGCAAGCTGATGTGATGCATTCCACCCACAAGCCGGACCGGCTGCGGGAACTGGGCATTGTCTCGCTCAATGGCATGTTCGACGAGCAGGATTCCCTCGGCGTCATCCGCCAGGCTTTCGAAATCTCGCCCAAGGACATGGCCGTTGTATCGTCCTTTGGCGCGGATTCGGGCGTGCTTTTGCACATGCTCGGTCAGGTCGCCCCGGATGCCCCGGTGCTGTTTTTGGAAACCGGCAAGCATTTTCAGGAAACCCTCGATTATGTCGAGACGCTGAAAACCAGCTTCGGGCTGACCAATGTCATAGCGATCCGGCCCGACGCGGCTGATCTGGCCCGCTTCGATCCGGCGGGCGATCTTTGGGACACAGATCCCGATAGCTGCTGCCATATCCGCAAGACCGAACCGCTCAATGTCGTGCTTGAGGGCTATGGCGGCTGGATTACCGGGCGCAAGCGCTTCCAGACCTCGGACCGGGGTGTGCTGCCGCATTTTGAATTGACCAGTGATGACCGCATCAAGGTCAATCCGCTGGCCTACTGGACGAATGACGACATTGAGGCCTACAAGAAGGCGCACGGTCTGCCGGATCATCCGCTCTATAACGAGGGCTACAAGTCCATCGGCTGTGCACCGTGCACGTCAGCCGTCGCCGAGGGTGAGGACCCGCGGTCCGGTCGCTGGCGCGGTCTTAACAAGACCGAGTGCGGCATCCACTTCGATTTCAACGGCAAGATTGCAAAACCCATGGTTGAAACCCAGTTGACGCTTTTCAAGGACGGCAAATTCATTGCTGACCCATGGCGCGCCTGGGCCGAGGACGATCAGCCCGCTGATGTGCGCTATACCCATGTGCCGCTCTCGGTTTTCCTTGAAAACCGTGAGGCTTTCCTCGCCAATCCCCATCCCCTGGGTCTGCTGGTTAATCCCGGCGACAAGGTGGAAGACGTGGCCGAGGATATCGCCCGTTTTGCCTCCATTGCGGTCGCTTTCCCCGCCTTTACCGATGGACGCGGCTATTCATCAGCCCGCTTGCTCATCGAGCGTTTCGGCTTCAAAGGCGAGCTGCGGGCGATTGGTGATGTCTTGCATGACCAGATCCCGCATATGTGGCGGTGTGGTTTCACAGCCCTTGTTGTCAGTCATGCTGCGACACGGAAGGCACTTGAAGAAAACCGCATTGCTGCAGTAACCCTGTTCATGCAGCCTGTCGGCGCCTCGGTCGAAGTGCCTGTTGGCACCCGTCCTTTCCTGCGCCGTCCTGTGTCCGAGCCGGCCTAACGCCCTTTAAAGAAACAATTCAGAGTAGATAATGAGCGGAAACGAAATCGTCACCGATGTTGTTATTATTGGCGGGGGCCCGGTTGGGTTGTTTGCCGTGTTTGAACTCGGCCTTCTCGACCTTAAATGCCAGGTGATCGACATTCTCGACCGCCCCGGCGGCCAATGTGCTGAATTGTATCCGGAAAAGCCGATCTATGACATTCCCGGTTTTCCGGTGGTGACAGGGCAGGCGCTGACCGACAATCTGATGCAGCAGATCGAGCCCTTCGGTCCTGAATTCCATTTCAACCGCATGGTCAATGCCATCGAAAAGCTCGATGACGGCAGTTTCCGTCTGGTCACCGATGCCGATGAGGTCTTCCTGACCAAGGTTGTGGTTGTGGCAGCGGGCGGCGGCTCGTTCCAGCCCAAGCGCCCACCCGTGCCCGGTATCGAGGAATATGAAGGCAAATCAGTCTTTTACTCCGTCCGGCAGATGGAAGCCTTCCGGGGCGAAGACCTTGTCATCGTTGGCGGTGGCGACAGTGCCCTCGACTGGACGCTCAATCTCGCGCCTTTGGCCAAATCGGTCACCCTGGTGCATCGTCGTGACGAATTCCGCGCCGCCCCGGCCTCGGTCAATGAAATGCGCGCGCTGGTTGCCAAGGGCGAGGTCAATCTTAAAATCGGCCAGATCGCCGGGCTTGATGGGGACAATGGACAATTATCCGCCGTGCGGCTGAAAACCGCCGATGGCGAAATCAGCATGCCCGCCACACGATTGCTGCCGTTCTTCGGCCTGACCATGAAGCTCGGTCCGGTCGCCGATTGGGGTCTTGAACTCAATGACAATCTGATTGCCGTTGATACCGAGAAATTCGCCACCAGTATCCCGGGCATTTTCGCCATTGGCGATATCAATCACTATCCCGGCAAGCTGAAGCTTATCCTTTCGGGCTTCCATGAAGCCGCGCTGATGGCGCAGGCGGCCAAGAAGATCGTCAACCCGGATGAGCGGGTGGTGTTTCAGTACACAACCTCGTCGACCAAGCTGCAAAAGAAGCTTGGCGTCGCCTGATGTTTAACCTGCCGGGCTTGCGGGCCCGGCACATGATTTTGCGAAGAACCGGCCCATGAAAATCCACGTAACCGATCAATCCGGCACCGAGCACGAACTGGAAGCGCTTGAAGGCTGGCGGGTGATGGAAGTCATTCGCGACTGGGACCTCAATATCAAGGCTGAGTGCGGTGGTGCCTGCGCCTGCGCCACCTGCCATGTCTATGTCGATCCCGAATGGCTGTCAAAACTTGTCCCCGCTTCCGATGAGGAAGAGGACATGCTCGATACCACGGGCGATGTGGAAGAGAATTCCCGTCTGTCCTGCCAGATACTGATGTCCGATGAACTGGACGGGCTCAAGGTCACACTCGCCGCCTCGGCGGCCAAGGATGATCAGGCGGCCTGATTTGAAACCACCCGCGCTCACATCCGATCTGGCGCTTTTTCTCGATTTCGACGGCACGCTGGTCGAGATCGCGCCAAGTCCGGATGCGATCGTGGTGCCCAAGGGGCTTGCCGGCATATTGGCGGAAACCGCCCGTTTTCTGGATGGCGCGCTGGCGATTGTCAGCGGCCGCCCGCTGGATGATGTCACAGCCCATTTATCGCCTCTTGTCGTGCCGGGTTCGGGCAGCCATGGCGTTGAACGCCGCCTGGCTGATGGCACCACGGCGGCGCCCGACCCCGAGATCAGCCGCGCCGCCGCCGAGATCAATGCCGGCGTCCAGCGCGAGATCGGCACCCGCCCGGGTCTGCTGTTTGAAGACAAGCCCTGGTCCGCCGCCCTGCATTACCGGGGGGCGCCGGGCCTGGAACAGGCCGCCATTGCGGCCATGAGAAACGTTGTTTCGACCTATCCCGGCTGGGAAGTGATTGTCGGCAAAATGATTGTCGAGGCGCGTTTTGCCGGTTTTTCCAAGGCCAGCGCCGTTAATGACTTCATGCAGGAAACCCCTTTTTCGGGGCGAATGCCGGTTTTTATCGGCGATGACCGTACCGATGAAGATGGCATGCGCGCCGCCGAAGCCCTTGGCGGCTATGGCATAAAGGTCGGGGCCGGGGACTCTGTTGCGCGCTACCGGCTTAACGATCCTCAAGATGTATGGAACTATCTGGCCAGCTCAGACGTTTGACATCATGCCCCCCACCGGCGACACTTAACGCGGAATCGTAAGCCGATAATGTCTGCTGGGAGGGATCTGGGAGGAAACCGAAAGGCCGTCGCTATGAAACCTCTTGTCGTCGTCTCCAACCGTACCCCTGGTAAACAGGCCGCAGCGGGGGGACTGGCTGTCGCCTTGAAAAAGGTGCTGAGCGAACAGGACGGGTTCTGGTTTGGATGGTCCGGTGAATTCTCCGAAGCCCCGGCCGACAAGGCATCTTTCGAGGATGTGGATGGTCTCTCCGTCGGCACTATTCCGCTCTCCAGTGAAGATCATCGCGGCTATTACGAAGGTTATTCCAATTCGGTACTTTGGCCGGCGTTTCATCACCGGCTTGATCTGGTGAACATGGAGCCGGGCCAGTTCGAGGCCTATTTGCGGGTCAATACGGCCTTTGCCAAGGCGCTGGCCGCCGAGATCAGCGAAGATCATGTCATCTGGGTGCATGACTATCACCTGATCCCCTTAGGCCAGGAATTGCGCCGCCTCGGGGTCAAGAACAAGATCGGCTTTTTCCTCCATATCCCCATGCCCGGGCCGGAAATCTTTTCCGCCATTCCCCATCATGGCGAATTGCTCGAATGCCTCGCCGCCTATGACCTTGTGGGCTTGCAGGCCGAGCGCGACGTGGAAAAGCTGCACGAACTGCTCTCCTGTTCCAGCCTGCCATCGGTTTCGGATCTCAATAACCCGCGTCCCTCCAAGGACCTGCACACCATTCAGGCTTTCCCCATCGGCACGGATCCCGAAGCCTTTATGGCGCTGGTCGAGGATGAAAATGCCCAACGCACCTCAAAACTGGTGAACAAGGCCATTGCCGAGCGCGACTTGATCCTGGGTGTCGATCGTCTTGATTATACCAAGGGCCTGCCGGAACGGATCGCGGCCTATGAATACCTGCTGGAAAATTTCCCGGAATGGCACCGCAAGGTCCATATGCTGCAAATCGCGCCGGTTTCGCGCAATACCATTCCCGAATATCAAAATATCAGCGATCAGCTCGACATCGCCTGTGGCCGGGTGCTGGGACGCTTTGCCGAGCCGGACTGGAGTCCGCTCAACTATGTCAAACGCGCCTATCCGCAATCGACGCTGGCGGGCCTTTACCGTATCGCGCGGGTGGCGCTGGTCACCCCGTTGCGCGACGGGATGAATCTGGTCGCCCATGAATATATCGCCTGTCAGGACCCCGAAGATCCCGGCGTCGTGGTGCTGTCGCGCTTTGCCGGTGCCGCCGAACTGTTTCCCGAAGCCTTGCAGGTCAATCCCCATGATGTGGAAGAGACAGCCGGTGCGATGGACATGGCTCTCCGCATGCCCTTGGCCGAGCGCCGTGAGCGTTGGCAGGCTCTGATGCAGACAGTCAAGAAGCGTTCGGTCGATAACTGGGCGCGGGACTTCCTCAGCCAGCTGGCCAAGTCCGACTATGATGCCGACAGGTCGGCTGCCTGACCCCAACCGGGGCGAAACCACGCATCCCCTTTATCCGCGCTTGATTTAAGCGCAAGGCAGGATCATCCTCCCGCCCGATGAGGTATGTGTGATGAATCTATTCGAATTTCTGCCCTATGTTATCGCTTTGGCTATCGCTGCGGCCATTCCCGGCCCGGGGATTGCGGCCTGTGTTGGCAAGGCATTAGGCTCGGGCTTTCGCCCGGCATTTTATTTCATGAATGGCGTGCTGCTGGGCGATTTGACCTATCTCACCTTCGCGGTGCTTGGTCTTTCTGCCATTGCTTCGGTATTTTCAGGTTTCTTCGTTGTGGTGAAGTTTGCCGGTGCCGCCTATCTGCTCTGGCTGGCCTGGAATTTCTGGCGCGCCGGTGTTGATCCTGAAAAAATGCATGCCGGGCAGGGTGCCGGCTTCTGGGCGTCCTTGACTGCCGGGTTTTCGGTGACCATGGGCAATCCCAAAACCATCATCTTTTACATGGCCTTGCTCCCGAGCGTCGTTGATCTCAAGGCAATCAATATCGAAAGCTATCTGATCCTCGTCGTGCTGACCGGGTTTGTGCTCTACGCCGTGATCATCCCCTATATTGTGCTGGCCAGCCGGGCGCGGAAATTCCTGCGCAATCCGCGCGCCTTGCGCCTGCTCAACCGGGGGGCGGCAACGGCCATGGCCAGCGCTGCAGCCTTTATCGTGATACGCGAGGGTTAGGTTTTGCCGCCCTTGCTGGCGATATTCGCCAGATCGGTCATGAAATCCATCACCACCGGCTGTTTGAGGGCCGAAAATGGCAGCGGGCGGGTCACCCGCATCGCGGCAATGCCAACGCGCACGGTCATCAACCCGTTGACCAGTCCTTCGCCGAGCCGGGCCGATACCCTGGCGGCAAGCCCATGCCCCACAAGTTGCTGCACCACGCTGTCGCCCAGCGCCACGCCACCGGTCACCGCCAGATGGCCGAGGATTTCCCCGGCCAGCCGCCAGGCGCCAAACAGGCCGGGCCGGGCACCGTAAAGTTCAGCAATCCCCCGGGCCAGCTTGAAGCTTTCATAGCCGACAAAGGCAATGTCCACCAAAGCCCGGGGGGAGATGGCCGTCACCACAGCTACCCGCCGCGCTGCCGCCGCCGTCAGCGCCTTGGCGCGGGCATCGAGCGAGCTCATCAATAGCCGTTCCGCCGTGCGCACCATATCGGCACCATCCAGCATCGCTTTGGTATCCGCATCGAGCGCCGCCCGTGGCCGTGCCAGATCGGCCCGGCCCGCATAAAGCACTTCGAGTTCCCCGATCAGCTTGCGGCCCGCATCACCCTTGTCACTGATCAGCACTGCAGCCGCTTCGGCGCGGAAGGCATTGAGGCTACGCAAGCGCACCACTGCCGCGATTTCGCGCACCGCCAGCGCCATCACCGCCAGAACGAACAGCACCAGCGCCACCATGCCGGCCCATCCGAGCCATTCATAACGGGCAAACAGATCGCGGATCAGTTGTTCAGCGGCCAGCCCTAGTCCCAGCGACACTAAAATCCCGGCGGTGGTGAACAGGATCCGGCGCAACCAGCGGCCGCGCTTGCGCTGCGGCGTCGGGGTCAGTTCCAGCACTTCCGCGTCGCTAAACGTCTCGATGATTTCGGGGCCTGGTTTCGGCGTAAACACCCGTGGCGCGCGCGTGGCTTCGCTGGCCGGTGTCTGCGTCTGGGTCGGGCGGGCCATGGGCTTTTTCATTTCAGCCAGTCTCCAAGCAGAAAGTCGAGGGCGCGGTCGAGCCGGATATACGGCAATATCGCATCGCCATGTTCGGTCCGGGCCAGCTTTTGCGGCGGCATGAAGCGCATGAAGTTCAGTTCAACCGGCTCGCCATCAGGCTGCAGCACACTTTCGGCTTTCTCCGGCAAGTCACCGGGAAACAGCGCTATTTCGGTTTTACCGTCATAGACCTGATCTCCCAGCCGTTCGCCCTTTTCCGGCGTGCCGACAATCACGTCGAGCTTTTCGCCATTCTCCTCGATCACATCCTCGGACGTGGCCCGGATCGAGGCCAGCGCCAGTGAGCGTGTTTCCGCGCCGACAAATTTTGCCCGCCGCGCCGCATTGGCCACCAGCCGGTTCAGCACCGCTTCCAGCCGGTCATGGGAGGCGTGATGCAAATGATCGGCCTTGGTCGCGGCAAACAAGATCCGGTCGATCCGCCGGGCGATGAGCTGGATAAACGGATTGGGCGATCCGGCCCTGAAACAGGCCAGCACATCGGTCAGCGCTGTTTCAAGGTCGGCCACCGCCTCAGGACCGGCATTCAAGGCCCTCAGGGCGTCCACCAGCACGATTTGCCGGTCCAGCCGGGCGAAGTGGTCCCGAAAGAACGGCCGCACCAGAAGGCTCTTATAAGCCTCATAGCGCCGTTCCAGCATGGCATAGAGACTATTGTGCTTTTGCGCCTGATCTGGCGTCGGCAGCGGGGCGAAGGTGAGGGCAGGCGATCCCTCCATATCGCCGGGCAGCAAAAACCGCCCCGGCGGCAGGGTGGAAAGCGCGCGCCCATCATGACGGCTGGCGCGCAGATATTGGGTGAAGGTGCTCGCCAACACCTCCGCATCCGTGTCGAGCGCCGGTTTGGCACTATCGATGGCAGCCAGCGCGTCAAGGAAGGGTTTGGCATCATCTGCCGAACCGGCCCTGCGGGCACGGGCCAACGCCTGTTCCGACCATTCGGCGAAACTCAGCGACAACAGCGGCAGATCGAGCAGCCATTCGCCCGGATAATCGACAATATCGAGATTGAGCTGGCTGGTCCCCAGCATGCCGGTCAGCCAATTGCCGCTTTGAAATTTCAGCGTCAGCCGGATTTGCGAAATCCGCCTTGTGCTTTCGGGCCAATGCGGTTCTTTCCCGGTCAATGCCGCCAGATGCTGCTCATAGGCAAAGCGCGGCATGCCCCGGTCGGGATGTTCGGCAAGCTGTGCCCCGATCAGCCGCCCATCCGCTAGGGGGCCGAAGCCCGGCATGCGGTTATTGGTCAAAAGGTTGTGGATCAGCGCGGTGATGAAAATCGTCTTGCCGGCCCGTGAAAGCCCGGTCACGCCCAGACGCAGGGTCGGGGTGAACACGCCGGTGGCGGCATCGCCCAGATTGCCGAGCGCTATGCCGACCTCATCAACAATATTGGCTGGTGGCTGCGCCATGAAAATCCCTGTCTGAACTTAACCGAAAGTAGGGATCAGCAGGGAAATTGCAAGCCATACCGGCAGGATAGCGCGGGCGGACCGTTTTCGCGTCGGCCCGCCCGGCCGGTTCTATTCTTCGCCAGTGCCGATCGCTTCAATATCAAACGGCGTGGTCTGGTACATTTCGTTGATCCAGTTCTGGAAAAACAGATGTGCCGAGGCGCGCCAGGTATTGAGCGGCATTTTTGCCGGATCATCATCGGGGAAATAATTGGCCGGCAGCGTGGGGTTCAGCCCCGCCTTTTCATCCCGCTGATATTCATTGCCGAGCGATGTATTGTCATACTCGAAATGGTTGAGCATGAAGAGCGTGCGATGCCGCTTGTCCTCCAGCATGCAAATCCCCACCTCATCGCTGTCGATCAGGATGTCGAGCGATCCGTCCTTGGGCAGCGTTTCGCGGTCAATATCATTGTAGCGGCTGACCGGAATGGCGAAATCATCGGCAAACCCGCGCAGATAGGGCGAGGCCGGGGCCTTGTTCTGATGGCGGTAAACGCCCACGGCCTTGGCGTCCCGCCGCTGCCGCTTGACCCCGTAGAAATGATACAGCGCCGCCTGCACGCCCCAGCAGATGAACATGGGCGAATGCACATTGGTGCGCGTCCAGTTCATGATGTCGAGCATTTCGGGCCAATAGCGCACCTCTTCGAACGGCAGATGCGCAATCGGCGCGCCGGTGACGATAAACCCGTCAAACTTGCGCGTGCGCACATCCTCCCAGCGCGAATAGAACGAGTTGAGATAATCCTCGGAGGTATTTTTCGACTGGTGGTCGGAAATCCGGATCAGGGTCAGATCGATCTGGAGCGGCGTCGAGGCGATCAGCCGGGCAAACTGGGTTTCCGTGCTTTGCTTGTTGGGCATCAGGTTGAGCAGCCCCACCTGGAGCGGGCGGATGTCCTGCCGCTCGGCCCGGGTTGAATCCATTACCGCCACGCCTTCTTTTTCAAGAATGGCGCGGGCAGGCAGGTCATTGGGAATACGGATAGGCATAGTACAATATCTTTCCGGTTTTGTGCCGCCTGTGGCGCGCCGGGCCCGCAAACGGGTCCATAGGGCGCGGCCAGATACGGCCTGAAATCACGAAATCATGTTCCAAACCCTCATGGAGCCCGATGCGTCCAGCCGCATCCCGGTGCCCATGAGGGCATCACATGCCCTTGCGGGCCGATATCGCCTTGCGCATCAATTCCATAAAATCGATCCCGTCGCGCACATTGGCAATGTCGACGGCATCAATGGTATAGCCATAGCGGTCCGCCAGCGCCTGATAACGCGGCAAACGGTCATGCAGGAGCGCTTCAAAACCCCAGACGGCAAAACCTGCCGGATCGACCTCGTCATCGCTTTTAATGCCATGCGCCTGTTTATATTCGGCCCATTTCGCCACCAGAAAATCCGGGCGGTAATACATTGGCTTCGGCGCTTTCTTGAAGCGCTTGACCAATTGCTCGGTGTCATCCTCGGTGCCGCGAATATATAAAAGCGCTGTATGCGCTGAAAGCGTGCGGATGACCTCGTCATCGGGATTGTTGGGGTCAACCACCTCGATCAGCGAGCCGCCGGTATCGGCGATGAAATTGGTATAGCCATAAAGCGCCTGCGCCCGCTCGATGAAATAGGGCACATCGCTCAGCGCATGCACTTCGGCCACCCGGTGCTGTTCCTGCCGGTGCTGATATTCAGCCAGCGGCAAGCCGCCCAGCGCCGGATTGCCGGGCGTGCCAAGATAGGTCGAGAGCGGCTCGAGATTATTGAAGGTGATATTGGACGAGATATAGATCGAGTCGGAAATCAACAGGTCCCGCAAAAACGGCACCTTCATTGCTTCGCGCTTGAAATTGTCGACAATGAACTCGCCCATATGCCGCGTGCCGATGCGGTAATCGACCGAGAAATGAAACCATTGATGTTCGCGCAACAGCGCCGACAGCCGGGTTTTGCCGACGCCTGCCATGCCGAACACGGTGATGGCATGTCCGGGTTGCTCAACAAACTGGTTTGCATCGTCAAAAAGCATGTCGCGTCACTTTTTTCATTTTGGCGCGCCTGATGTGGCGCTGCCTTGCGTTTAACTTATGTCCCTGTCCCGCACAAGCAGGAGGGCTGAGGCGGCAGAATTTGCCGCTTTGCCGGTAATAGATTCCCGGTTTGGGACCTGATCCGTCCTTAACCTCGACTTAATATCGTTATTTTTCAGCAAGTTACAAGTTTGGCATGGTCCTTGCGATCTGTTTGTCGAAATAGCGTGAAAAGCGCTTGGGGCAAATGGAGAGTTGAATGGGTATTTATGGTGCTCTTGCCACGGCAGTAAGTGGGCTTCGCGCTCAGTCATTCGCGCTCGAGAATATCTCGGGCAATATCGCGAATTCGCAGACAACGGGCTACAAGCGGATCGAGACGACCTTTATCGATCTCATCCCTGACGCCCCGGTGAAATCCCAGGTGCCGGGCGCGGTGATCGCGAATTCGCGCAGCACCAATAACGACAAGGGCGATGTCATCTCCGCCTCGGTCGACACCTATATGGCGTTGAACGGTTCGGGTTTTTTCGTCGTTGAGGAAAAAGTCGGTCAGAATGACGGCACAGCCGTTTTCGGTGGGGCGAGCTACTACACCCGCCGCGGCGACTTTGATGTCGACAAGGAAGGCTATCTGGTCAACGGCGCGGGCTATTACCTCAAGGGTCTGCCCATTGATGCCGCCACCGGCAATATTTCCGGTTCCGTGCCGCAGGTGATCAAGCTCTCGAACGCTTTCCTCGCCGCGCAGCCGACCAACCGGCTCGACTACCAGCTCAACCTGCCGCAGCTGCCCAAGAATGCGGGCTATGATTCAGCTCTGCCGGGCAGCGAGCTGCTGGACCCTTCCGATTACATGGCTACCGGGCCTGACGTTCCAGCCACGGCGACGGGTACTGTTACCGGTTTGGCCGGTACGGATCTGGCCAACGGCGTCTTTGCCAACGGCGAAACACTCAGCTTCACCGTCAATGGCGTTACCCGGACCTACGGTTTTGATGATGCAGGCGGTACGGTTCCCGGCGCAGATGTGAACTTTGACACCGATCTTGCTCCTAACGACACTTTGGCGGGCCTGTTGGCGTCCATCGAGGCAGACCTGCAGGGTCTGGGCGGCGATTTTGCCTCTGCAACCGTCGGGCTCAATGCTGGTGCGATGGAAGTCACTCTCGGCGCCAATACCACCGCCTCGATGAGCGTGGGCGGTACTGGCGGTCCTGCGTCGGTTGGTCTCGCTGCCGGGCCCTTCGATCCTATCGATCAGTCCTACGTCAATCAGGTGGATTTCATCTCGGAGGATGACAGCGATTCCTTCCTGTCAAATTCCATCGCGGGCGGTGCCATTACCGTTTTCGCCGAGAATGGCTCGCCGGTAAACGTGCAGTTGCGCTGGGCCAAGGTTGCCAGCGTCAACAATGGTGGTGCCGACCGGTGGAACCTGTTTTATCTTGAAAACGGCAATGCCAGTGGCACGGATGCAATGTGGCGCAATGCCGGTACGGATTACGAGTTCAATGCCGGTGGTTCGCTCGATCCGAATATCCCCAGCATCACCATCCCGAACCTCAACGTGAATGGCATTGATATTGGTGAAGTCACCATCCAGCACAATACGGGCGGTGTCACCCAGTTCGCCAATGCCAATGGTACGGCCAAGGTCACCCAGCTCAGCCAGAACGGTTATGCGGCGGGCGAGTTCATCTCGGTAACGATCAATGATGCCGGACGTGTGGTGGCCTCCTATACCAATGGTCAGCAGATCGAACTGGCGGCCGTGGTTGTGGCGAATTTCAATTCGCCCAATTCGCTCAAGCGCATGGATGGCGGCGTGTTCGCGGCCACCTCGGAATCGGGCGAAGCCATTCTCGACAATGGCAGCGGCATTATCGGTGGTTCGCTTGAATCCTCGAATACCGATATTTCCGAGGAATTCACCAAGCTCATCGTCACCCAGCAGGCTTACGCCGCCGGGACACGCATCGTGTCGACCTCCAACGACATGCTGCAAGAAGCACTGAACATGATCCGCTAGTTAGCGCGAAATTTGGGCCGGGCGCATTGTGTGCCCGGCTTTTCCCGGTAAGGAGCCCGCATAATGGGTCTTAGTGTATCACTGTCAAATGCGCTTTCGGGTATGCACACGACCCAAAAGGGTCTTGAAGTCCTTTCGCGCAATGTCGCCAATGCTGGCACACCAGGCTATCACCGCCAGTCCGTCAATATTGCCGAGGAAATGGGCAGTGGCTCCAGTGCCTATGCCCGTCTTGCCAGCGTTGACCGGGCGTTCACGGAGTCCTTGCAGCGGCTTTACAATCAGGAATTGTCCAATATCGGCAATGCCAATGTGAAGGCGGATTTCCTGTCGCGCATCGAGACGCAGCTCGGCAAGCCGGGCGACGATACCTCGCTCAACAGCCTTTACCAGAATTTTGAAAACGCCATGCAGACCATGGTGACCAGTCCGGACGACTATACCGCGCGCAGCGAAGTCGTCTCCAGCGCCCAGCTTCTCGCCTCCAAGCTGAACAATCTGACCGCCTCCGTCCAGGGCCTGCGTCAGGAAGCTGAAAACCAGATATCGACCCATGTGACCGAACTCAACCGGGCACTGCAATCCCTCTCCACTATCAACACCTCCCTGACCGACCAGACTGGCGACGCCACTTCCCGCGCAGCGCTTCTGGATGAACGGGATCGTCTGGTGGCCCAGGTTTCCGAACTGATCGACACCAATGTGGTCTATCGCCCCGATGATACGGTGGCGATCATGACCAGCACCGGGCTCGGCCTGTTGGACAATGGTGCCACGGTGTTTGAATTTCAGGGCGTCGGCGGCATCAATGCCGGTTCGCTCTCCAATATCGATGATGACAAGAACGGTGTCGGCAATCTCTACGCCACCACCCCGTCCGGTCTTCGCCTCGATCTGGTCCAGCAGGGCATCATCCAGTCGGGCCGGTTGGGCGGTCTCTTGGACATGCGTGACGACATGCTGGTCGAGATGCAGGGTCAGCTCGACGAGATTGCTTCCGGGCTGGCCATGTCCCTCTCGACCGTCAATACACCCGCTACCGCCATTGCAGGGCCGCCAGACGGCTTTAGCCTTGATCTGGGGAACGTGCAGAAGGGCAATGACTTCAGCGTCTCCTACACGGTCAATGGCACAAAGCAGACGGTGCGCGTTGTGCGGGTCGATGACCCGGCCAAACTGCCCATGGATACAACCGGCCCCAATGGCGAGCGCGTGCTCGGGCTGGATTTCAGCGGCGGCATTGGCGCTGTGGCAACAGCCCTCGACGCAGCCCTTGGCCCCGCGATCAGCGTTACCAGCCCCGGCGGCACCACGCTGGAAATCGTCGATGACGGTCTGGCCGGCACCTCGGATGTCACGGCCATGAGCAGCCGCACCACGGCCACTGGCAATCAGACTGGCACATTGGCCCTATCCCTCTTCACCGATGGCAATAATGCTGCCTTCACCAACAGCCTTGATGGCGACACCCAGAAACAGGGTTTTGCCGGCCGCATTTCCCTGAACTCGGCCATCGTCAACGATAACAGCCTGCTGGTGAAATACGACAGCACCACGTCTCTGGGCGATCCGGCCCGGGCCCAGTTTTTGCTCAATGGCCTGCAGAACTCGAATTTTACCGCGACCAATGCCACCTCGGCGGACCGTGGCAATTTCCGCCTCGCGGGCGGGGTGCAGAACATGATCGCCCAGATGATGAATTATCAGGGCAATTCCATCTCTTCGGCCTACAGCAATGAAAATGCCGCCGGTCTTGCGCTCGAAGCGGTGTCGCTGCGCACCGACGCCGAATACGGCGTCAATGTCGATGAAGAGATGGCCCGTCTGCTCGAATTGCAGAATTCCTACGCTGCCAGCGCCCGTATCGTGTCGGTGGTGCAGGAACTCATCGACAATCTGATGAATATTTAGGAGCGATGAGATGAACGTTTCAAAATCACTCTTTCCCGTAAGCCGTGGCTTTGCCACCCTCGCCAACATGCAGACCCGCATGGATACGCTGCAGCAGCAGCTGTCCTCGGGTGAGCGCTATTCGCGTCTCTCGGAGCTTGGGTCCAACCGCACTTACGACATGACCATCCGCGCCCGTCAGGGCAAGCTGGAGGCCTATCAGTCCAATATCCAGACCGTCGATCTGCGCCTCGGCTTTATCAATAATGTCGTCTCCCGCCTTGATGAGATCGAAGCGGATGCGCGCTCGGCTGCCATGACCGGTGGTTCGGGTGAGGGCGGCACCGGCATTGTCACCGCGCAATCCCTGGCCAATGCCCGTCTTGACGAAGTCATGACCATTTTGCGCACCGATGTGAATGGCCGTTTCCTTTTTGGTGGCACCAAGACCGATCAGCCGCCGGTCGAGCAGGCCAGTGTCCTGCTCGATGGTGTCGGCGGCCGCGATGGCTTCCGTACCGTCAGTGGCGAGCGCAAGCTGGCCGATGCCGGTGTGGATGGCCATGGCCGCGTTGTCACCGACCGCACCGGGCTTACCTCCGGGGCCCCGGCGACAGATACGGTCAGCCTGACTGAAGAAGATGCCCTTTTGCATCCCAATCGCCAGCAGATCACTGGTGCTGCCACTTCCAATGCCGCCGAAATCACGGTCACAGGGCCTGCCGGCGTTCCGGTGGAAGTCAGCGTGCAGTTCGGCGCCGGCGTTGCCGACGGCGATACGGTGACCATTGACGTCACCCAGCCTGATGGCACGGTCGAGCCGCGCGTCTTTACCGCTGTCACCGGTGTGCCCGCCAACCCAAATGAATTCCAGATCGGCGCGACGGGCGATGAGACCGCCGACAATTTCCGTGCCGCGCTGGATGGAAATATGGCCTCCAACACCGTGACCCTCGCCGAAGATGGCGTGCATCCTTTCGGGCTCAAGCTCAGCACCCTGTCCACCGATAGCGATGCCATTGCGGTCACACCGCCCGCAGGCGGGCCGCCGCCGTCATTGAGCGTGCGCTTTACCGGCCTGCCGGTGAATGGCGAGACCGTGACCCTTGGCGTGACCTTGCCCGATGGTTCGGAACGCATCCTGACCTTCGAGGCCAAAACCGATGCACCTGTTGCCGATCGGCAATTCCAGATTGGTGCCACACCGGAGGAAACCGCGGCTAATTTCGAAGCGGCGCTGAATACGGAACTGGAGCGCTTCGGCAAGACCGAGCTGGAAGCCTCCTCCGTCTACGCCGCGGCAAATGATTTCTTTGCCGGCCAGGGCGAGACGGCCATGCGGATTGATGGCCCGCCATTTGAAACCGCCACCGCCCAGATCGCGGCCACCGAGGCCGATACGGTGATCTGGTATAGTGGTGAGGACAGCGCCGGCAATGCCCGCCAGACCGTGCAAACCACGGTCGATGACGGCACGGTGGTCAGCTATGGCGTGCAGGCCAATGAGGTTGGGATTGCCAATCTGGTGCGCTCGCTCGCGGTCATGGCGATTGAAAGCTATCCCGCCGGGGATGAGGCTGCGCCGGAACGCTATGAGGCCATGCGCAGCCGTCAGGTCAAGCAATTGGCGGAAGGCAATAACAACCAGCCCGGTTCAATTGCGGTGATCGCCCTTGATCTGGGCATTGCCGAGGGGACGATCGGTCAGGCCAAGGCCCGGCATTCGGCCCATTCTGCCCAGCTCGACAATATGCTGGCCGATATCGAGCAGGCACCCATCGAGGAAGTCGCCATGCAGCTTCTCAATCTGCAAACGCGCCTTGAGGCCTCCTATCAGACCACCTCGATCATCTCGAAACTCAGCCTGGTGAATTACATCTAGTCGGGAGCACGCAGATCCGGCGCGGGCAGGCGCCGGTTCTGATCATCGTCACAAACAAAAAGGCCGTCACCTCAGTGACGGCCTTTTTCAATGGTAGATTGTCTTGAAAAGCGTCGCGCTATTCAGCGCCGCTATTGCCGCGGAGGCCCGCGGCCACTTCGCGATTGATATTGATCAGGGATTCCAGTTTCTGCCGCTCCGGCTCGCGCTGCATATCCACGGTCTGCTTGAGAACGAACAGGCCGAGATTGGCGACATTCTGGCGGATGGCTGCGGGGAGGGGATTATCGTCCTTGGTGACGGACTCAACGAACAGCGTCCACAATTTGCGGTTATACAGCAGGGCGTCGGCAAGTTCGGAGCGATCGTCATCCCAATTGTCACGAATACGCTGCAGGGTGCCTGCCGATTTGGAAAGAAGATTGGCTTCCAGATCGCGTGGACTAACTGTCTTCCGCGCTACTTGTTGATACGCTTGTGCTGCCTGCTGTTGCATTTGCAAAAAGTTCCTGTTCGTACTGAATGAGCTCTTTTGCCACCCTCAAGGCTTTATAGAGCGAGCCAGTTAATATCTCGTTATTAATTCGGTCCACGATGCCAATAGTTGAGGGTGCCGCTTTCACTAAGTCATTGACGAGACTAAAGTATTCTTTTTGTACACGACCAATATCCTCATCGAGATACATCAACTGCACCGCAAAATATATCCGCTTTGCTGGCGAGTTGGCGGTCTCCTTGGTGAGGATGTCCTTTTCGCGCAAAATCGGTGCCTTGCCATCGATGAACAGGCGTGTGCGTTGATCGGAATTGGTGACGATACAATCGCCTATGACAAGACGTTCACCGGGTTTGAGTTCAACCTTGAGAGACATTTTCTTCGCCCTTAACTTGCGACGCTTCTGCGCCCGTGCCCGAATCCTGCATGCATTGTGCGACGTTCCATCAATTCAGGGAAGGAGTTTCGCCCGCAAACGCCTGCTGACCGGCACAAAAAAGGAGGCGGGCCGAAGCCCGCCTCCCATAAGATCGTATCTAATGGTTCGCTTAGAACAGACGCAGCACGTTCTGGTCAGCCTGCGAAGCCAGCGACAGGGCTGTCGAAGACAGCTGCTGACGGGTCTGCAGGGCAAGCAGGTTGGCTGCTTCCTCGTTGGTGTCGGCGAGGGTCAGGTTCGACGCACCGGTTTCGAGGGTGTTGATCATGTTCTTGGTGAAATCCTGACGGTTCTGAACGACCGACAGGTTGGAACCGAACGAGGACGACTGCGACCGCACTGAATCCAGGGCGCCCTTGATATCCTTGAGGAAGCCGTCGATCGCCTCATCGCTGTCAAGCTGGGAAGCCGTCAGCGTGGTGCTGACACCCAGGTTGGACGAGTTGATCGCCTTGCCTTCCTTGGTCCGGATATTGATTTCGGACGTACCGGTCTCGTTGAAGGTCAACTGCAGATTGTCGCCACGCAGCAAGTTCACACCGTTGAACGACGCATCATCCGACAGCTTGTCGAGCTGATCGCGCAATTCGTTGAACTGGGCTGCCAGATCGGCACGACGGGTATTGCCGCCGATCTCTTTTGTGGTGGCGGTGCCGTCAACCTTGGCCGATGTCGGGTTGAAGCCGGTAACGGTCAGTTCCCCGGTCGACAGGTTTTCAATGCGCAGTTTGCCATTATCGTTGGAGGCACGCACCTGACCGTCAAAATCAGCGTTGATGGATTCAACGAGCTGATCGACTGTCTTCACTTCACCGGAAGTTGCGGCAACACCTGTGTCGGTCGCAGTTGCGCCAAACAGAGTTGCGGCATCATCGCCAGCAAGCGTGATCGTGGCACCGAGGGCTTCCTTTTCACGGATGACAAGGTTGCCGCCATCAGCGGCAGCTTCAAAGGCACTGTCGGTACCCAGCTGGGTATTGATGCTGGTGACAGCATCAGCAAGCGATGTGCCCGGATCCACGGTGATCTCATCACCACCATTGACCGTGAACGAGTAGGTTGTGCCGGCCGTACCAGTGTCGGTAACCGTAGCCGTACCAAACAACGCCAGAGTATCACCACCGGTGATCGAAAGGGCGGCGCCTCCGGCTGTATCTTCCTGAATCAGGATCTTGCCGGCATTGTCCGGATCTTCAATAGCAGTAAAGCCCGAGCCGTCCAGACCGGTATTGATGTCAGCAAGAGCTTCCGCCAGTGTCGATCCGGCGTCGATGGTGACGGCATAATCGGTGTTGACAGTGAACGTCTTGTCGACGGCTGCAGTACCAAGGGAGGCGGCAGCGTCATCCGTGCCGTTCACAAAACCGGATACACCCGTTCCGGAGTTAGCAACACCGGTAATGGCAACGGCTTCACCAACAGGGCCGGTAATGGTCAGCTTGGTGCCGCCGGCATCTTTGTCAACGGTATAGGCACCGGCAGTTGTCGCCGCATCAAGCTGGGCTTGGATGTTGGTGATCGCGGTGTCAATATCGGCACCGGTAGTGGCATCGAGGCTTATCGCATGGCCGTTGACTTCAAAATCCGCGGTTTCAGCAGCAGTCGGCGCAACAAAGGCGTTGCTGGCCGTCGCGGTGACAGCTGCGGGATCCGTCCATGCCGCACTAGTTGACAGTACAGATTTCGTGCCGGCACCGGGTACCGCATAGGTGGTGTCACCGACAGTGCCGATCGTGCCGGCGTCGTCAATGCTGTTCAAGGCCACTGTCTGGGGGGTGTCGCCCACGGCGCCGCCGCTGAACGACATGGTCTTCAGCGCGGTTGTGCCGATTGTGTCAGCGTCAAGCGTGAAAGACTGGGTCTTGAATGATTTGTCCTGACGGGCCTGGGTCAGAGTGGACTGCATGGCCTCGAGGTTCTTGGTGATAGCGGTCAGGCCGTTATCAGCAGCTTCAAGCGTCTGGATACCATTGGCCATCGAATCGAGCAAAGAGCCCATGTCGCTGGCGCGGCTGTTCAGGGATGAAGCGGTAAAGAAGTTGGTCGGATTGTCGAGAGCAGAGTTGACCTTCTTGCCGGTCGCCAGACGCTCCTGCGTCGTGCCGAGCAGGTCTGCTGTGCTCTGGAGGTTAAGCAGGTTTGAACGCACTGCTTTCGAAAGGGTAATATCAGCCATGGTGAACTCCTATTCTGGGTCCGTTTATCTCAAGCACCTCTTCCTGAGGCGTGCCGGGAATATGGACGAGGAGTCTTTGAGGAAAAGTTAATTTATGAGTGGAAATCCCAAGTGTTTTCAGGTGCGGCTTTTTGCCCTTAATCGCGGAAACAAAAGGGCTTTCAATAACGAATCCGGCGCGGATGCCGCGCCGGATTCGTTAACGAAATTACAATTTTGACGATCGGGATGGCGCGGAGCGGGTTCAGGCCGCAGCGGCTGAGTCGGTTTGCCCGGCCGATATGTCGACATTGTTTCCCGGTGCCTGCGCGGCATCCTGCACATCCGGCGCAGCCTCACCCGGGTTGTCGCTCTCGACGGCAGAGGCTTTAACCGCTGTCTCCGCTTCGGCGGGGTCAGGCAATTCAACCTTTGTCGTCGGTTTGAACTCGGACGCAATCAATGCGGCGTCAAACAGTGTCTGGGGCGGGATCGAGGGATCCTTGCCGGGCGGGCGTTCACCGGAGCGGGCCTTGTCGCCGTCCGCTAGTGTTCGGGAACGGTTTTGCTGTGGATCGGCCGTGGTGGCGGCAACCGCTTCAACCGGACGTGTCGTCCGGCTTGCTCGGGGTGAGTATTCAGCCCCCATTGTTATACCAATGCTGATCGGTTCCGGCGCAATTCTTGCACTCATGACCTTGTATCCTTTATCGCAATTAGTCGATGAAGGATCGCATAGCCATATATCGCCCACGTTAGAATGCAGGGTAAAATTAGATTTAAATACAAGAGAAGTAGAAACTTCTAAATCTCTAAAATGATGTATGCAGAATACACCTTTGTGCTGTCTTTTACAAGGCCCTGTTGACGGAGAGGCCCTGGGTTGTTGTCGGGCGGTTGCTGGGCAGCCGGCCATTGGCCCCATAGGTATGGGGTTTATTGTTCTGGCCAACGGCCTTGGCCACATCGGTCAGCAAGGTCTCGGTGAGGGATTTTGCTGTCGCAAGCACCCGCAGGTTTTCCGCCATCTGGGTGGCAAAACTCTCGTGATGGGCCCGCAATTGCGCCAAAAGCTCGGGGGCCTCGGTGCTCAGGCGCGCGCCCTGGCGCTGCACGGCGCGGGCCAGCACCACATAATCCTGGGCCAATTGCGTCTTGTCTGCGGTCAATGTGCTGGCTTCGCGGGCATGGCCGGTGCGCAGCAACACGGTTTCCTTGTTCATGATGTCGACAAGGGCGGTCAGCGTCACGCTGGCCCGGTCGCATAATTCAGTGGCGGGCAGCTGATCCAGCAGGGCAAGACGATCTGCGGCATTGGTCATTTGGAATAAGCTCCCTTGAGAAGTTGTGCTGTCTGGGGCTGCGCTTGCGCCGCCTCCTGGGTGGCGAGCAGGTCCGCCATGATCTGGTCGGCCAGCCCGACGCCGCCATTCTGGGCCATCATTGAAGAGAATTGCTCGGACTGCATGCCGCGCCATGTTTCCTCGGCAAAGCCGCCGCCAAACATGTTGCGGCTGTCGAGCGAGGAAAACATCTGTGAGACCAGCGTATTGAGAAACACACCTTCCAGCTCTTCCGCCTTGGCGCGCAGCGGGTTGGTTTCGTCGGAACGCGCCGGGTTGATCAGGCGGCCTTCGGTGCGCAGGCCGATATTGACGGTTTGCAGCATGCCATCCATCACAGCACCTCGATTTCGGCTTGCAGCGCTCCGGCCGCCTTGATCGCCTGCAAAATGGCAATCAGGTCACGCGGCGCAATGCCAAGGGCGTTCAGCCCGTCCACCAGTTCCTGCAGCGTCACCGATTCCGGCACCAGGGCCAGATTACTGCCGGCGCTTTCCACATTGAGCTCGGTGCGCGGCAAGACCACGGTCTGCCCGCCCGATAGCGGAGCGGGTTGGGAGACAACCGGTGTTTCGGCAATGGTTACGGTCAAGTTCGATTGCGCCACGGCAACTGTCGCCACCCGCACATCCTTGCCCATGACGATGATGCCGGAATTCTCGTCGATGACGATCTTGGCCGGCAGATCGGTCTGCACCACCAATTGTTCGATATCGGTCAGCAGATCAACGATATTGCCGTTGAAGTTTTTCGGCAGCGTCACCCGCACCGTGGCGGGATCTTCGGGCACAGCCGTCAGCGTGCCGATGAAATCATTAATCCCAAGCGCGACCCGGCGGGCCGTCGTCAGGTCGGGATTGCGCAGCGCCAGCCGCAAACTGCGCTGGTCGCCCAGCTTGAAGGCGATTTCCCGCTCGATCAGCGCGCCGGAGGAAATCCGTCCGGTGGTCGGGACCCCCGAAATAACCGTTGCCGCATCGCCGCTGGCCCGAAAGCCGTTGATCAGCACAGAGCCCTGGGCAATCGCATAAACCTCGCCATCAGCGCCGAGCAGGGGGGTTACCAGCAAGGTGCCGCCCTGAAGGCTGCTGGAATCGCCTAAAGCCGAGACCGACACATCCATACGGCTGCCTTGGGTTGCGAACGGGGGCAGGTTGGCGGTCACCATCACCGCCGCCACATTGGCGGTCCGTACGGTTTCGCCGCGTGTATTGACGCCGAGCCGTTCCAGCATGGCTTGCAGGCTCTGGCGGGTAAACGGGGAATTGTTGAGGCTGTCGCCGGTGCCATTAAGACCAACCACAAGGCCATAGCCGACAAGCTGGTTATCACGGACCCCCTCGATATTGACGATGTCCTTGATCCGCGCCGCTGCGGCATGGGCCTCGGCACCCAAACCCAGCGCAAGGATTATTGCCATAAAGGCCGGCAGCATCTGCCAGGCGACTCGTCGCATTGTTAAAGCGCCATCCATTATTCATTCCCCGTATTTTGCTGGCCCATCCCCATGGGCATTTAGCAATCTGTCCAACAAGTAGCGAAAAGCGTGCCAAGCGCGTGCAGCTTTGAGAAAATGTGTTATAAGGAACTGATTTTGATGCGCTATTTGCCGTGAGCATGCTCGCATTTGGCGGGTTTGGTGGCAGCAGGGCGAAATTGGTGAGCAATTTTTGCCGGGCGCATTAAGACCTTTTTAACGACTGGCGGCAGATTTTGCCGGTCAAGGATTTGTTAACGCTTGAAGGGTGGATGCATGCGCATTGATGGCACGGGCCGTTCCGGCAAAGTCAATCAACGTGGAGACGCGCGCCGCACCAGTGGCAGCGGGCCTGCCTTTACCCTTGGGGGCAGCGAGGAAGCATCGCGGGCCACATCGAGCGCCCCAACCGGCCCGGTGACGGGCATGGACGCCCTTTTGGCCCTGCAATCGGTGGAAGATCCGTTATTTGCCCGGCGCAAATCGGTCAAACGCGGCGAATCCATTCTCGAGGCACTAGAAGAGATGAAAGCCGACCTTTTGGCGGGTAGAATCAACGAGGGGCAGCTCAACAAGCTGATGGCCGCGTTGCAACAGGCCAAGATTAAGGCCGATCCGCAACTTGATGCGTTGATTGAGGATATTGAATTACGGGCCCGTGTGGAGCTGGCAAAACTGGGAAGATTTCCCGCACTTTAGCAGTGTCGTACGCTTGTGATAATCCACATGTTAGCCAAAGGAACCGATACCCGCTTGCCCCGAGGGGCCTGCGAAACTATATAGAGCCATCTTCGGCCTATGGGAGTGAGTCCTGGTATGAGTGCTGAACTAGATTTGAGCGACTATCGTCCGACGGACGACGAACCTTTCATGAATCCACGGCAGCGCGAGTATTTTAAGCGCAAACTGGACACGTGGAAGAATGATATTTTGCGTGCAAGCCGTGAAACCCTGGAAAATCTTCAGGAAGAAAGCCAGAACCATCCGGATATGGCGGATCGGGCTTCTTCTGAAAGTGACCGGGCACTGGAACTGCGCACACGCGATCGGCAGCGCAAGTTGATCTCCAAGATCGATGCCGCGTTAAAGCGTCTTGATGACGGTACCTATGGCTATTGCGAAGAGACTGGCGAGCCGATTGGTCTGGCGCGTCTTGATGCAAGGCCCATCGCTACGCTTTCTCTTGAGGCTCAGGAAATGCATGAGCGTCACGAGAAGGTCTATCGCGACGACTAGAGGTTTTCTCTGGTTTCTGATTGAAAAAACCCGCCGGCGCCCCCGGCGGGTTTTTTATGCTCCGGTTTTGCTCGATGCAGGTTCGAACGGCAGCACGATTTCTCGCGTGATGTCGATCGCTGCCAGAAAATCGGCATCATGGCTCGAAACCACGAGCGCCCCGTCATAATCCTTCAAACCTGCCTCAATCGCTGCAATGGCGGTCAGGTCGAGATGATTGGTCGGCTCGTCGAGCAGCAGCAGTTCTGGCGGTCTGTCCCCGCCCAGCGTGCAGGCCAGCCCGGCGCGCAACATTTCGCCGCCACTTAAATCCCCCACAATTTTAAGCGCCGCATCGGCCCGGAACAAAAACCGGGCGAGGGCGGCACGGCAGGCGGTTTCATCGTCATTGGGGTTCAGCCGCCGGAAATTGTCGCGAATACTCGCCGCCCGGTCCAATAAACCCACATGCTGATCGAGCAGGGCCTGCGTCCCGGCGCGCCGCACGCTCCCCGTCAGCGGCTCCATATCCCCGGTCATTAGCCGCAATAAGGTTGTCTTGCCGCTGCCATTCGGCCCGATCAGCGCTATGCGCTCCGGCCCGGTGATTTTCAGTGTCAGGTCGGTAAATACTGGCGCATCGCTGTCATATTCGCCCGTAACCGCCGCCAGTTCCAGCACATTCCTGCCTGCCGCCAACCCGGTTGACGGCAGTTTGACGGTCGGGGCTTTCAACAGTTCCACCTGCTGACGTGCCGCATCTGCTGCCTCCCGCGCATTGTCCTGTAAATGCGTCGCCAGATTGGCCAGGTTTCCCGATGTGCCTTCGGCCCGGTCGCGCCGCGCATTCATCAGGATTTTCGGCATGCCGCCCTCGGCCCGCGATTTATGGCCCCGACTATCGCTTCGCGCCTGACGTTCCTTTGATGTCTGGATTTTGCGGGCGGTTACACTGAGCTGCTTTTCTGCATGGGCGAGATGGGCCTCTGCCGCGGCCCGTTCCGCGTGCTTCTGCTCGAGATAAAAATCCCAATTGCCGCCATAGATCTGCACGCCAAGCCCGGAAATCTCGACAATCCGGTCCATCTGGCGCAACAGGCTCCGGTCATGGCTGACGATTATCGCGCCACCGCGCCAGTCTCCCAGCACCCGCGCCACGGCCGCGCGTCCATCCTGATCCAGATTATTGGTCGGCTCATCGAGGATGATCATCTCCGGCTGCCCGAACAGCAGGGCCGCCAGCGCCACCCGGGTCTGCTGCCCGCCACTTAATTGGCCAAGCAAATGATCGGGTTTGAGCGGCGGCAGGCCGATCCGGGCCAGCGCTTCCGCCATCCGCGCGTCCAGTGTCCAGTCGATATCGAGATCAGCGTCAAATGCCGTATCGCCCGATAGCACCGCCGCCATCTGTTCAAGCGCCGTGCGCACACCAAATGCATCAGCGATGGTCTCATCTGGCCCCGGCACCAGGTCCTGATGCAGCATTTTGAGTTTGCCGGTGCGCAAGACACTGCCGCCGCCCGGCGATAATTCACCGGTCAGCAGTTTCAGCAGGGTGGTTTTGCCAACGCCATTGGCACCCACCAGCCCGGTGCGCTCGCGCCCGAAGGCGAGGTCAAGATTGTCGAAAAGGGTGCGGCCGTCAGTGGTTGTATAGGTGAGGCCGTGCAGGGACAGGAGAAATGGCATGGAAAAAGTCCGGAACGTTAGCGACGCGAGGGGCGATTGCGAACGTTGTGACTTCCATGATGCACCATCCTGTAGGTGTTGCGGATGCGCTCAAAATAGGAATTTGCAGGCAGGTGTCAAGCGGGCCATCCATTGGCGGCCCGCCTGAAAAGCAGATCTCAGCCGAGATAGCGCTTTTTCAAATGCGCGGTGAAATAATCCGGGTTGAGCGGTTCGCCGGTGGCGCGGGTCAGGAGTTCCGGCGTCGTCCAGCGCGACCCCTGCGACCAGATATTGTCGCGCCGCCACCCATTGATCGCTGCAAAATCGCCGCGGCTGATCTGGGTGCCGACATCGGGAATGGCCTTTTCCATCGCCGCCCATTGCTGCGCCGCCATCATGGCGCCGAGCGTATAGGAGGGGAAATAGCCGAACAGCCCGGCGGGCCAATGCACGTCCTGCATCGGGCCATTGGCCGGATCCTTGAGCGTCCTGAGCCCGAGATATTCGGTCATCTTCGCGTGCCAGGCCTCTGGAATGTCTGAGACTTTCAGCGCGCCGGAGACCAGTTCCTGTTCCAGCTCAAAGCGCAAGATCACATGCAGCGGATAGGTGATCTCGTCCGCATCGACCCGGATCAGCCCGCGCTCGACATAATTGACCCGCGCCAGCACGTCTTCCACATCCCAGCCAGCAATGGCGCCCGCGCCCATATGTTGATGCACCAGCGGCAGCGCCCATTGCCAGAATTCGGGGCTGCGCGCCATTTGCATTTCCACGAAGAGACTCTGGCTTTCATGCGCACCCATGCCGCGCGCCTTGTTATGCGGCCAATGGGCGTTTTCGCGTGGCAGGCCCTGCTCATAAAGCGCATGCCCGGTCTCGTGCAAAACCCCCATCAGGGCAGTCAGAAACTCGTCGGTGCGATAGCGCGTGGTCATGCGCACATCAGTTGGCACTCCGCCGCAAAACGGGTGATGCGACACATCCAGCCGGCCATGGTTGAAATCAAAGCCAATGCCCTGCATGGCGGAAAGTCCCAGCGCCCGCTGTTTTTCAACTGAATAGGGCCCGTTGAAATCCTTCAATGGCCGCTTGGCCAGCCGCTCGTTTTGCGCGGCCAATGCCTCGGGCAGGAAATCCTTGAGAAAGTTTTTGAGTGCCGCAAAGACCGGATTGAGTTCGGCCACCCGGTTGCCGGGGTCGAACTGCTCCATCAGCGCGTCATAGGGGGCAAGCCCGGTCACATCGCTGCGCAAACCGGCTTCTTCGCGCACCAGGTCCACAACCTTTTCCAGCGCCGGGGCAAATTGCGCCCAGTCGCCGCTTGGCCGCAGGGTGCGCCAGAGCTGTTCAGATTGCATGGTCGCCGTTGTCTGCCGCCGCACAAAATTGGAGGGCAGGCAGGTCGCGTTGACATAACGCCGTTTGAATTCCTTGAGTCCGATGGTCTGGTCAGCGTCCAGCCCGGCATTTTCCGCCTCATCAATCCAGTCGGCAATTTCCGGCGCGATGGCCAGTTCATGGTGCTGGGCGGCGAGGGCTGACATGGCCTCGGCCCGCTTCTCACCGCCGCCCGCCGGCATATTCGTCGCCTCGTCAGCGCCGAGAATGGACAGCGCATGCTCAAAGGCTTCCAGCGTGTGATTGAGATCGTCGAGTTTTTGCCAGGACATGATGGCTCCGCAATTTGGTTTCGCCGCAGATGACGGGAAACCGGGATGTAATTCAAGAGGCAGGCCGGGTTTTGTGATGCTGCGCGTCCAACCCCATCCCGCCAACCACACCCGACCTCATCCTGAGCCTGTCGAAGGATGGCGGCACGCGCGGGGCTGAAACCCTCGTCCTTCGACAAGCTCAGGATGAGGGTTTGGGCGAGATCGTATCCCCCCGCCTTTCCTTTTTGCCCGGACTTGATCCGGACATCCATTCGGTGTGTCGGGTATCGCATGGACCCTCGGGTCAAGCCCGAGGGAGAAGGAAGGGAGGATGCAATGAGGGGGCGGGGTTAGGCGCTGAACTGAAAAACGCTGCTGGGATGGGCGTTTGCGTTGGGATTGCCGAAATCGGGGACGGGATATTCGGCGATCCGGTGCAGGTGGGGATGGGGCAGGAAATCCCGGCCCGGATCACCGATCAGGACCTCAATGCCGGCCGTGATGCAGCGGTCGAGAAATGCGGTGACGCCATTTGCCAGTTCGGGTGCGTAGAACAGGTCACCCACCAGTATCATGTCCACATCGGGTGCCGGGCCGGTGGTGAGATCGGCGCATATCGCGGTGATGGTGACATCATTCGCCAGGGCATTTAATCCAAGTGCGGCAATGGCATAGGGGTCAATGTCCGCTGCCATCACCTTGCCTGCGCCCGCCTTTGCCGCCGCAATCCCCACCAGCCCGGACCCGGACCCCAGATCAAGCACATGGCGTCCACGAACCGTTTCGGGACACGTCGATAAGTGCCGCGCCAGCACGTTTCCCCCGGCCCAGTGATAGGCCCAATAGGGTGGCGGGGCGTCTTCGTTATTGCCATCCAGCCGCCACAGGCCAGAGCGCGAATGGGTGGTATAAAGCATGATTTCCGGCGCGGCGGGGGACGGGGCCAGATGCATGTTTTGCTGGATAAAAGCTGTGATGCTGTCGGAAATTATGATGGCATTCCATGCACTTGCAGGCGGGCGTGCCCAAACTGAATGCTAAACTTAACATAAGCCTTAAACCAGCGAAAAACATGGGGTGTTTCAGGTTGAAAAAAGGGAGGAGGGCGCGACCGATACGGGAGAGGTCGCGCCCTCTTGGTCCAGCATCCCCGAGGCGGGGTACCGGAATTGCATCGTCACCACCATAGTCGGGGGAAGTGCTGACGCTGCAGGGGAGAGGAAGGCGGGGGCAAGCCCCGCCAATTCTTGTTTTCCTAGAAGGGCAGGATGGCGTCCATCACCTGCGCGCCATAGCGGGGCTGCTGCACATCGGTGATCTGGCCACGGCCACCGTAAGCAATCCGGGCTTCGGCAATCTTGGAGGAGGGAATGGTATTGTCATTGCCCACATCTTCCGGCCGCACGATGCCGGCGATGATCAGGTCGCGGACTTCGAAGTTGACCCGCACTTCCTGACGCCCCTCAATTACCAGATTGCCGTTCGGCAGGACCTGGGTGACGACGGCTGCAACCGATGTGCTCAGGCTTTCAGAGCGGTTGACCGAGCCATTGCCGCTGTCGGAGATGCCTGAATCCGTGCCGATGGAGGCATCGGTGCCCAGTTCCTTGGGGGCATAATTGTCATAGAGCGAACCGAGCACGCCACTGACACCGGCATCGCTGGTGGAGGAACGGCTGCGCGCGGTCTTGTTGGCAATCTTGGCACTGTCCGAAATCGTCACTTCAACGGTCAGGATGTCGCCGATCCGGTGGGCACGGGCATCCTTGAAAAAGCCCTTGGCACTGGAGGAGAACAGCGAGTTCGGCTGATAGGCTGCCGGTACGATCTCGGGCATTGGCATGGCGACCGGGCGATAACCGGCCTGGGCGGTGGGGTCGTTGATCGCGGTCAGCGTCGGGGCTTCACCGACGGAGGCGATGCGGTCCATCATGGAGCAGGCGCCAAGGGAGCTGACCAGGGCTGTGAGGGTGGCGAGTTTGAGAAGGTTCATGGTCAAAATCCTTAATTCTTGGCATCTGCGAGGCGCATATTGTCGAACACCAGTTCGACTGCACCGGGCGCGGCGGCAACGCCGTTGACGATTTTCTTGGAGATGAGGTTCAGCACGGCAACCGTTTCGCCCTTGGCGGCGGCATTCAGCGCCTGGCCCTTGACGGTCAGGTTGAGCGGACCCTTGCGATAGTAAAGCGTGACCATCTGGCTGCGCTTGATGATTTCGGGTTCAGCCACATCCGAGGTGCCCAGCAGCATGCCGGCCCGGGCCGGGCGTTTCAGCGCCTTGCCCACCAGGGCCACCAGCGGCGCAATGCCCTGGGCATCGGCATAACGCAGGGAGATGGGCTGCATTTCGATATCGGCGGCGGTCAGTACGGCCCCGCTTGGCAGTGAGCCGCTCAAATGCGGGGCTTCGATCAACAGGTCCAGCCGGCCGCGAATATCAAGGGGGGCATTGACCCCGGCAATATTGAAGCGGGCATTGAATGCGCCGGAGCCTTCGGTATAGCGCAGGTCCGTCAGCCGCACGGGCTCGTCGGTTTCAGCTGCGTATTGGGTGGAAAAGGCCTGCTCAAAGCCGATCTGGGCAATCACATCGCCTGAAATGATACCGCGATGGATCAGGTCCTGCCGGATCATGTCCTTGAGGGTGGTTTCATCCAGCGCAATGCCGGTGCGTTCCACCTGTACGCGGCTGATCTCGGGATGCTCGAAATCGGTAATGCCGACGCGCTTGGCTGCCGTTCTGATGGCCGCAAGGCTGACAGCGCCGCTGGTGCCGGGCGCAGGGGCGCGGAACAGGGGCCGTTCGGCATCGTTGCCGGCACCGGTGAACATGTCGCCGACGGTGACAATGGCCGAGCTGACGGCCACATCGGTGCGCAGCACGGGCGCGCCAAGGGCGGGCAGGGCGGTGGTGGCCAAGAGGGCCAGCGCCATCAGGTGCCGTGTGGTTTGAGAGATCATGGTTCCAATCCTCCCTAGCGCAGGTTCGAAACGGAGGAGAGCATTTCGTCTGCGCCGGAAATCACCCGCGCATTCATCTCATAGGCGCGCTGGGCGGCGATGAGGTCCGAAATCTCTGTAACCGAATTGACGTTGGACAGTTCGAGATAGCCTTGCAGCAGGGAGCCGAGGCCGTCATCGGCGGCAACACTGATCTGCGCGCCGCCACTGGCCGGGGTTTCAAGATACAAGTTGTTACCGATGGACTGCAGGCCTGCCGGATTGACGAAGTTGGCAATCTGCATCTGCCCCAGTTCGGTGGGGGCCGTGTCCGTGCCCAGATAGGCTTCGACAATGCCGTCGCCGCTGATCGAAATATCACGGGCATTCTCGGGAATAACGATCCCCGGCTGCACCTGATAGCCATCCACCGTCACCATCTGCCCGTCAGGATCGCGCTCAAAGGCACCGTCCCGGGTATAGGCGGTGCGCCCGTCCGGATGCTGGATGACAAAGAAACCCTGGCCAGAGATCGCCAGATCGAGTTCCTTTTCGGTGGGGATCATGTCGCCCGTGCTCATCAACCGGGTTGTGGCAGCTGTGCGCACACCCGAACCGATTTCAACGCCAACCGGCACCATGGTCCCGGTTTCCGAGGTCTGCGAACCGGCGCGCCGGACCTGCTGGTAGAGCAGATCCTGAAATTCGGCGCGCTGCTTCTTGTAGCCCGTGGTGCGCATGTTCGCGATGTTATTGGAGATGACTTCAACGTTGCGCTCCTGAGCGGCCATTCCCGTTGAGGCAATATAAAGTGCTTTCATCGTTCTGGTCCTTCGAAGCTAGGCTTGAATATTGCCAAGGGTCTGAATCGCTTTGCTGCGAAGCTCGTCCTGGCGTTGAATCATCTGGGTGAGGGTC
>Ga0209344_10001341_pt1 | contig 32720 bp, 35 predicted proteins | sample Cruoilmetagenom6_FD_187293 | JGI IMG/M metagenome (GOLD analysis project Ga0209344, IMG submission 187293) | Oil polluted marine microbial communities from Coal Oil Point, Santa Barbara, California, USA - Santa Barbara Oil Seep Sample 6 (SPAdes)... | ecosystem: Environmental > Aquatic > Marine...
CAGCTTGTGCGCCTGAATAGTGACGGCGCATGGGTCCTGCCTTATGTCACGATAGAAGATGCGCCGCGTTTTTCCTGGCGCGGTGTTCTGCTCGATACGTCACGGCATTTTATGCAGGTCGAACATGTTGAGCGCCTGCTGGACGGTATGGAGATAGCAAAGTTGAACGTTTTGCATTTTCATCTGGCAAATGACCAAGGCTTTCGGCTGGAATGCGACACCTTCCCCAAGCTTCACGAGGTGGGGAGTGAAGGGGCCTATTACACCAAGGTGCAGATGCAGGCCCTGATTGAGTTTGCCGCAAATCGCGGGATCCGCATTGTTCCAGAGTTTTGTTTGCCAGGTCATTCTGTTTCCTGGCAGGTCGCTTATCCAGAATTGTCCGCTTCAGAAGAACCGCCTACACAAGTGGGGGAGCTGCGCGACATTTTTTCAGTGCCTATCGACCCTTCTCGAGAAGAGACATATGAGTTCATCGATAAGTTTGTCGCTGAAATGGCTGACGTGTTTCCTGACCCCTACTTTCACACCGGTGGCGATGAGGTGAACCCTGGCCCGTGGAAGAGCAATGAGCGCATTGCAGCTTTCATGGATGAGAAGGGCTTTAAGCGGGGGCGTGACTTACAAGCCTACTTCACGGGACGTTATGCGGCTCTTGTGGCGCAATATGGCAAAGTGCCAATGGGATGGGAAGAAGTCCTGCATAGCGATGTAGATGAAAATGTCATTGTGCATTTGTGGAAAGAGGGCATCTATCCGCCGGAGCTTGCGCACCATCCTCTCCTGGTTTCCTGGAATTACTACCTCGACCTTCAACAGCCTGCGAGTTGGCTCTACGCCTCTGACCCGCATGATTTCCACGTGACCAATGGAGATTTGGCTTCCGATCTCAATGTCTTGGGGGCGGAAATGTGCAATTGGGCGGAAACCATTCACGGCGGCAATCTTGATTTACGAACCTGGCCACGTGGTTTGGCTATTGCCGAACGCTTTTGGAGCGAGCGCACTTTTTGCGATGGTTCTGGCAAAGAGACGCTTTATGAACGGATGTCTCATGTAAGTTCGCTTCTGTCGGCTTCAGGTTTGCGACATGAGTATCATGTTTCGCAGGCCATGACGGAATTGTATGGGGAAGATGGAGGCGGGTCGTTCGCACAGTTTGCAAAGCTCATCGAACCTGGCGCCTATCCATTTTTACGTCGTCGTCGGCTTGTTCTGGAACGCACCTTGCCGCGCCTCTTCCCGGCACCCATCGTGGAACGCTATTCAGATGTACGTCGATTTGTTGACCATCTGGCAGCGGAAAGTGAAGTGGGGCGGAACTTCACACTTGATGTGAAGGCCTATGTTGAAAGCAATGCTGAGGAGGGTGCTGCTGCATTGCACGACCAACTGGCGCAGTGGCAGGCGTTGGCAACAGAGATCTATTCGCTATCTCGCCGTAACACGGGAATGCGCAAAGACGGCATTCCAAAAGTTGCAACGGCGATGGGCCATGTGGCGCGGATCGGGTTTACAGCGTTAGAGGCGTTGCAAGCGGGGAAAAAGCTGTCTTCTCTCCATGCGTGGTGGCTGACGCGGCGATTGCGTGCATATGCCTATGAAATATTCTTCATCGACAAGGACCTGATATCTCGAATTCTTCGCGACCTTCGGAAACCGGATGCCTTGAACAAGCACAATGTTGCAATCTTCCCCGGCGTAGCCCATCTATTAACGAGAGCCTGCGGGGAGGAGGTGTGAGATGGACATTTATCACGGATGGTGCGACCTGAAAGACGGTGTGTCTGATATGGAATTCGCGGATGCTTTTGTGACTTATATGGAAAAGCTGAAGTCGGATGGTTTCATCGAAGCCTATCGCCTAACACGGCGCAAACTTGGTCTCAGTCCTGACGGGATGGGTGAGTTTCATTTCATGATTGAAGTGGAAGGCCTGGGACAATTGGACGAAGCCTTCGGTCTCGTGGCATCGCGTTCTGGTCCCGTTGAAGGTATTCATTTTGCCGTCAACTCTTTGGCTCGGAACTTGAGATTTGCCCTTTACCGTGATTTTCCCGACCCGACGCGTGTTCAAGGTGAAGAGCTTTTCTGATGAGTGACGTCCTTGTGCGCAAAGCAGGCACTGACGACCGTCAGTTGATTGAACGGTTCATGGCTGGTCTGCAGGCACATGAGTGCATGTTGGAGGATAATCGAGCGGCGCCAGAAGATAGCACTATTGCTCATGTGGACTATCTGTTGGATGACATGGCACGCAACAGTGGCTGTGCCTTTATCGCAGAAATAGATGGTCAGCCTGTTGGTTTTATTGCCTGCTCGATTGATGCGGACAATGGGGCTTACGTGAAACCTGCGCAGCGTCGGTTCGGATATATCAATGACATTTTTGTGGATGAGACTGCGCGCGGTACGGGCATCGCTAATTTGCTCGTGGAAGCCGCCGAGGCTCACTGTCGTGCCCAGGGCGTTGATCAGATGAGACTGTATGCGTTGGCCAACAATAAGCTGGCTCGTGCCTACTATGAAAAATCTGGGTGGTCGACCTATGAGGTTTCCTACCGGAAACCTCTCTAGTGAACGGCGCAGTGCTATTGTCGTGTAAATGCACAAAAGCCGCCCGGTAAAGGCGGCTTTTGTTGAGTTCAGCGTTGCGTCTACTTCGGCTTATTTGCCTGGGAGAACACCTTCGCGCTGCAGGCGCTTGCGAGCCAGTTTACGTGTGCGGCGGACAGCTTCAGCTTTTTCGCGCGCGCGTTTTTCAGATGGCTTCTCATAAAAATTCCGCAGCTTCATTTCGCGGAAAACACCTTCGCGTTGCATTTTCTTTTTCAGTACTTTGAGAGCCTGATCGACGTTGTTGTCGCGAACGAGTACCTGCACGAGTAGTCCTGCCTTTTCCCAAATGGGTCAGAAATGGCGGCTTAAAGCCGCGAAATATCGCTGCGGGTATAAGATACCCACCGCGTGAAGGCGGATAAGTAGCAAAAGATTCGAACCCTGTCCACCTGTCTTCAATGAAATCCTGGGAGATTCTGGCCCCTTTCGGCCAGTTTCTGTCTGTTTTCGAGATTCTGTGACGAGAATGGCGCTCCTGTGCGCTTTCGTCCCTTTACCCACCTGGTTTTCGCCCCCATATTCCGCTTTATGACCATCCGCAAAATTGCCCGCATGGGCCATCCCGTTCTCACTCAAGTCGCCGAGCCAGTGACAGACCCCACGGCACCGGAAATCTTGGACCTGGTTCGGGACATGATAGAGACCATGGAAGATGCGAACGGTGCAGGCCTTGCCGCGCCGCAGGTCTATGTGCCATTGCGCGTGGTGATCTTTCAAGCACCGGCTGGACGGGCCGGCGCGGAAATTGACGCTGAAGAAGAATATGATCCCACGGCACCGCTCACCGTCTTGATAAACCCTGAAATTGAACCTGTGGGTGATGAGCTGGAGCTCGGATGGGAGGGATGTCTTTCTGTTCCTGACTTGCGGGGGCTTGTGCCCCGGCATCGCCGGATTATCTACCGCGGCCTGGATATTGATGGGCAGCCAATCGAAGTCCGTGCGCAAGGATTTCACGCGCGCGTGGTTCAACATGAATGTGACCATCTTGATGGAATGCTCTACCCCCAAAGAATGCCTGATATGAGGGCGCTAATTTTTGACAGCGAAGTGCAGCACTGGCTCGCTGAAGGATCTCAAAAGGAGACAGATGATGACCAAGACTTCAGTTGATCCCCTAGAAGTTGTTCGCCAAAAAATACTGGCGGAAGCTCTGCCTGAAGTGCCTTTTGATGGGTGGACGGGTGCCGTCTTGATGCGGGCTGCCAAAGAAGCGGGTGTAGACCATGGTCTTGCCAGACTTGCCTTTCCAAACGGTGCGCGTGACCTCGCCGAGTATTTTCTGAGTGATGGCGACCGCCGCATGATCGCAGCCTTAGAAGCCGTCGATCTCGACAGCTTGAAAATCCGCGAGAAAATTACGCTGGCGGTTCGGACACGGTTGGAAGTGGACGCAGGCCACCGCGAAGCATTGCGTCGCGCCAGTGTGTCGCTGACATTGCCACCAGCATCTGCCAGCGCGGCAAAGGCATTGTATAATAGTGTTGATGCGATTTGGGTTGCGATCGGCGACACGTCGGCGGACTTCAATTTCTATACGAAACGCGCGACGCTTGCGGGTGTGTTCAGCACAACGCTTGCCTATTGGTTTGCTGACGAAAGCGAAGGCTCATCGGGCACATGGGCGTTTCTGGATCGCCGTATTTCCGATGTGATGCAAATTGAGAAAATTAAAGCGCAAACCAACAAGCTCATCGAGCGTTTGCCAAACCCGTTGGACATTTTGGCAAAGTGGCGTTACCCGTCAGCTAGATAGGCGCGGGGGTACCCGCCCCAAGGTCAAGCCAAATGACCTTTTCGACCAATGTGCCTACGGTTGTCGAAAGTTGTACTTTCTCGTAGCTCGTGGGTGCCTCGTCTTGACCGTGTAGGCTGAGTACACGCGGGCTTTTCCCAGCTTTCATCGCAAGGGGTAAGAAAAAACTGCGTACAGGTGCACGCTTGCCAGTGCTGTAGGTGTTTTGATAGTGGACGATCGCCCCAGTGGGCTGGCTCAAAATTTTGGCAAAAAGTTCGGAGATATACCCTTGTGCTTCTGGTGCGGCGAGGTCGATGAGGTTGACGCCTGTTGGGTCTCTGCCCAGACGCTCTGCAACTTCGGTTCCCGCAAGGCGATAGCGGATGTCCCTGTCACCCAGTACATCGAAAATTACAATGTCTTTCAAAAGATGTGCGATTTTTGTGGGATCGAAATCAGATGCAAGAGGGACAATTTTGTCACCACGGGATTGCTTCCAATAAGTGAAGAGAGCTTCTTGTCTGTCGTCATCAAATTCCATCGCGGCCTCTTCGAATACTTTCGCTTAGAAAAAATTCCAGCGACGCCTGTTTCGGGTTTTGATTGTCCGACTCTCTTTCGTAGACTGAGTATTTCAGCATTTTGGGCGCTGTGAAATTGGTCCAATTATGTAGAGAATAAACCATAGGGTCTAAGGTTAGTGAACGGCAACTAACTTCTCTTCAGAAATGTTAGGTCTGTTACGTGACCCATTTTCCGTCCAGGACGGGCCTCACGTTTGCCATAGAGATGGAGTGCTCTGTTTGGCGTTACAGCGTGTTTATTCCATTGATGAACATCTTCACCGATCAGGTTTGTCATGACAGCATCTGAATGGCGGTTTGGGTCGCCCAGTGGCCAATCACAAACGGCTCGAATATGTTGTTCGAACTGGCTGATGGCGCAGGCATCGCTCGTCCAGTGGCCTGAATTATGTACACGCGGTGCAAATTCATTGACGCTAAGCCGCGCGCCACTTGCGCTCTTTGGAAGTATAAAAAACTCAACGCCCATGACGCCGACATACTCGAGCCCGTGGGCGAGCTTGATGGCAATCTGCTTTGCCTCATCTGCTAACGATTGCGGGATGTCTGCGGGGACCGTCGTGGTGTGCAAAATATGGTTGCGATGATCGTTTTCGCCAACGTCATAAGCGGCAACGTCGCCCTCTTGCGTGCGTGCGACAATGACGGATGCTTCTTTCTCAAATGGGACGAAGCCCTCCAGGATAGCGGGCGCATTGGCGATAGCCTTGAGCGCTGCTGCCGCTTCGCTTGGGTGGTCTATTTTTACCTGGCCTTTGCCATCATATCCCAAGCGTCTGGTTTTCAAAATTGCCGGCGTGCCCAGTTTTTCAAGGGCTGTCGTCAAATCATCCAGCGTATCGACTTGCGCAAAGGGGGCGACTGCGATGCCACATTTCACTAGAAAATTTTTCTCTTCCAAGCGGTCTTGTGAAACGGCAAGCGCGCGGGGTCCTGGACGCACGATTGTGTGGTCGCTCAGGATGCGCGCGGTTTCGCCTGGCACGTTTTCAAATTCATAGGTGACCACATCGACTGTGTCTGCAAACGCTGCAAGTGCGGCGGCGTCGTCATAATCACCACAGGTGGACGCATGGGCCACTTCGGATGCGGGGCTGGTTTTTTCAGGTGCATAAATATGGACGCGAAAACCAAGTTCGGCCGCAGCAAGGGCCAGCATTCGGCCCAATTGTCCGCTGCCAAGAATGCCGATGGTGCTGCCGGGCTTGAGAGGTTCAGACATTGACTTCCGGCGTTTCGGCAACGGCGTCTGATTGTGCTGTGCGCCAGGCATCGAGGCGATCAGCCAAGGCGTTATCGTTGAGCGCTAGAATGCCCGCAGATAGGAGTGCTGCATTTTTTGCGCCAGCATCCCCAATCGCAAGAGTGCCAACTGGGATGCCGCCGGGCATCTGAACAATGGAGAGCAGGCTGTCCTGGCCACTCAAAGCACGGGACTGAATGGGGACACCCAAAACCGGCAGGGGCGTCATTGAGGCCGTCATGCCGGGAAGGTGAGCAGCCCCTCCGGCGCCAGCGATGATGACTTGTATCCCGCGTATCTTTGCCGACTTGGCGTAGTCCATCATTCGATCTGGTGTGCGATGAGCGGAGATAATTTTGGTCTCATGATCGACGCCAAGTGCTTCGAGAATGTCGGCGGCGTGCTTCATTGTTGGCCAATCAGATTGGCTTCCCATGATAATGCCGACGCGTGGCAGGGGCTCGGTCATCGTCTGATCCCACTGGTGATGGCGGAGATGGTCAAAATGACCCTGGTCCGCGGAAAGCGGCGGATTATAGGCATGGCACTGGGCTTGGCAAGCCATGGACACAAAGGAAAGAAGTGGCGGTTTCGTTGAGTTGGTGGTTTATGTCGCTTAGTTCTAAGCTGAGAAAAGTCAGGAGACGAATCACTCTAAAAATCGGCAGTTTTCTGCGGTACGATGATAGAGTGACGGGAAAGATGATGAGGGAGCCGCTCGCGGCATGGGGAGCAGACCATGAAAATCGGTGACAAGCGGCCAATTGGGCGAGCATCTATTAAGGCAGGTTCTTCCAGCATGAGTACATCTGTGGATGGGACTTCTGCCGTGCCAGAAGGTCGTGTGATTAAGGATACGACCTCCATCATGGGCATCCTGGAGCCAGAACTCACCCCAAACGTGCGCAATGCGATCATGACTTTGATGACAGAAGTGGACAAGATGCGCAAAGAAATGCGTTCGGTGCGTGAGCGTTTGCGGTCAGCGGAAGCTCTGGCGGACCATGATGGTTTGTTGCCGCTGCTAAACCGCCGGGCATTTGTGCGTGAGCTATCTGGTGCTATGTCCTATGCCAAACGATACAACACGCCTTTGAGCCTGCTCTATATCGACATTGATGGCTTTAAAGCGATCAATGACACACACGGGCATGCTGCGGGTGATGCTGTGTTAGGAGATGTTGCACGAAAAATTGTCGCTCACATTCGTGAATCTGATGTGGCAGGGCGATTGGGGGGCGATGAGTTCGGTATTATTCTCTCTCACGCCGCAGAAAAATCCGCGCGGGCAAAAGCCGGGTCTATTTCCGAGGTGGTCGCTCGCGATCCGGTTTTGGTCGACGGACGCGGCATTCCTGTCAGAGTGTCTATTGGTGCTGTGATGGTTGGCCCGGATGATGAAGCCGAAGGGGCGCTGGCCCGCGCTGACAAAGCGATGTATTCGGCCAAACGGTTTGCCCGCACCATTCAATGATCTCTTAGAAGTGCGTTATGCAATGATGTCAGGGAGGAGTTGATCTTCGATCTCTCGGATGCGTTCACGTAGGCTGAGTTTTTTTATTTTCAGGCGTCGTAGCTGCAAGTGATTGGGGTAAGGCATTGCCTCTAACGCGAGAATGGCTCCGTCCAAATCACGGTGTTCCTGCTTTATCTGGATCAGCTCATTCTTGAGCATTGCTTCATCATTCATGCTCGGCCCCGTTTAACTCTATCTCAGACATGCTGACGATTTTTTCATGTGTGTGCTTTTCAAGCGTTTCTAACTGTCTCTCCGGTTCTAAACAAGTCCGTTTAGGTAAACGGGTTTGCGGGTTATTCCGAATCACTCACCGTCGTTTTATGTCGAAATTTCACTTTGTTTTCTGCCAAACTCGACAGGTGCGGCGGAAAGAGTCACACTCTTCACGATACTTTCGTAGATCACAAGGAGGGTATGTATGGCTATTGAGTCCCATATTGTCGAACTTCAAAAACGACATGAACTTCTGGAACTAGCGATTGCAGATGAACTGCAAAGTCCTGGAAGTGATGATCTTCAAGTCACCGAACTGAAGCGTCAAAAACTCCGATTAAAAGAAGAAATTGAGCGATTGTCTGCGGCACAGGAAGCCGCCTAGATTTTCGTTAAACCGCTTATGCAGTAGAAGCATATAATCGACGCCGGGCCAGGAACGCCCGGCGTTTCGTTGTTTGCCAGCATGTCGTTGTTTGACGGAGAGACTTAGGTCTTTGGAATAAAGGATTTGCCAGAAATCTCTTCCGCCATGGTGCGCAGTTTGAATTTTTGCACTTTGCCCGTCGATGTTTTGGGTAGCTCGCAAAACACAATTTTGGTTGGACACTTAAAGTGCGCAAGATTGTCCCGACAATAGGCAATGAGCGCATCCTCAGTGAGAGGTTTGGCCCCCTGTTTTAGGGTGATGAAAGCGCAAGGCGTCTCTCCCCACCGTTCATGGGACATAGCGACAACGGCGGCCTCAAGAATGGCTTCATGCTTGTAGAGCGTGTCTTCCACTTCGATGGATGAAATGTTTTCGCCGCCTGAAATGATGATGTCTTTTGAACGATCCTTCACCTGCACATAATTGTCTGGGTGCCAGACGCCCAGATCACCGGAGTGAAACCAGTCGCCTTCGAAGGCTTCCTTGGTGGCTGATGGATTTTTTAAATACCCTTTCATCACCACATTGCCGCGGAACATGATTTCACCGATGGTCTCACCGTCTTTGGGGACGCGCTCCATGGTTTCCGGGTCGATCACCGCTAGATCTTCAAGGACCGGGTAGTTGACCCCTTGGCGCGCTTTTATTTGTGCGCGTTCCGCGTCAGGCAGCGCGTCCCATTCATCATGCCATGCGTTGACCACTGCTGGCCCGTAGGTCTCGGTCAGGCCGTAAACATGGATGACGTTGAAGCCTTGCGCTTCGAGGGCGCGTATGGTGGCCGCTGGTGGGGGTGCTGCGGCTGCAAAATAGTGCACGGTTTGAGTCAGCGTTTTTTTCTCGTCTGCAGTGGCATTAATCAGGAAGTTCATCACTGTTGGCGCACCCCCCATATGGGTCACGCCATATTCTGCGATGGCGCTAAAGATGTTGGCTGCTGTGACGCGTCTCAAGCAGACATGGGTGCCTGCAACCACGCTCATGGACCAGGTGAAGATCCAGCCATTGCAATGGAACATGGGCACAGTCCAAAGATAGACACTGTTCTTTGTCATTTCCGCTGTGATGATGTTGCCTGCGGCAAGGAGATAAGCGCCGCGATGATGATAGACGACGCCTTTGGGATTACCTGTGGTGCCGGACGTGTAATTTAGGGCGATGGCGTCCCATTCGTCGGTGGGCAAGTCCCAGGAGAAAGCAGTATCGCCTTTGGTGATAAAGTCTTCATATTCAACATCGCCAATGCGCTCGCCGGGGCCGTTATATTCGGGGTCATCAATGTCGATAATGAGAGGTGTGGCGTTTGCCAAAGCGACGGCTTCTTTGCCTATGGCAGAAAACTCTTTGTCGACAAATAGTACTTTGGCTTCGCCGTGGTCTAGAATGAAGGCAAGGGCCGTTGCATCCAATCTGATGTTGAGGGTGTTGATAACAGCGCCAAGCATTGGCACGCCATAGTGCAGTTCCAGCATGGCGGGCACATTTGGTGCAAGTACCGCCACCGTGTCACCTTTGCCGATGCCTTTTGCGCTCAGCGCACTCGCCAGTTGGCAACAGCGCGCATAATAGTCGGCATAGGATCTGTGGAGAGGCCCGTGGACGACGGCGGTTTTTTCTGGATAAACACTTGCCGCGCGCTTCAAAAATGAGAGCGGTGAAAGAGCCATATGATTGGCGCCGTTTTTACTCAGATCATCATCATAAATGTTGGCCATTGAAATTGAGTCTCCCGCCTCAGTAAACCTTTGTCGCGTTTTATCACGGTTTTCGGCGGAAACTGGGCGAAAAATGTGAAGATCAAAATATTGGCCGCTTTCAGGTCTTTTTAATGCTGTGTTGAAATAATAGGTCAGGAACAAGCGACCCAAAGGATCTCTCACATGACCCGATTTCTGGTGTCTGATGAAAATGAAGCTGGCTACCGATTAGAGGATATCCTCTCGGCACTGCGCAGTGACGTTGTGAAACGGTGTGAGAAGATAACAGATGATCACCGCAAAGAAGCGCATCAGGTGCTGGAGAATAGCATTCAAATTCTCGGCCTATTGACCGAGGCGATCAAACTTGCCGAAGACTCTACATTTGTTCTTGATCGTGCGTTCGGACCAAGCGAAGCAGCTGAAGGCGGTGAACCGCGCATCGGACACAGGTAAAATATTTGTCCTTTAGGCCAGCATTCCCTGGACCCCATCCCACAATAATTTTGCACCCACAAGAAAAAGTGCCGCATAGGCAAAGCGATAAAATGGGCCCTCAGGAATAAGGGTGAGCGCACGAATGCCCATCCACATGCCAAGCGGGGCAAGTGGCATCAGCACGAGCGATGTGGAGAGGTTTGTGATTTCAAATTGACCGAGCAAAGCGTAGGGCGGCACCTTGATAAGGTTTACGGCGGTGAAGAACATTACGCTTGTGCCGACATAAAGACGTTTGTCGAGTTTTTGCGGAAGCATGTAAATTTGAAACGGTGGGCCACCGGCGTGCGCAACGAAGCTCGTAAAACCACCAACCGCACCCCAGGCTGAGCCTTTCAATTGATTGATAGACTTGGGGTCGGCACTGGCGCGGCGACCAATCCAATGATCCAGAGCGAAAGCCACGGCGATGGTGCCGATGAGAAGGCGTACAAAACTGTCGGTCACATAACTCGCGGTCATCGCCGCGACAAGGATGCCAAAAGCAGCAGCGGGTACCATGATGGCCAAATTGCGCACGTGGAAACTTTTGCGGTAGGCCATGACGCCCACCATGTCCATGACGATAAGGATGGGAAGCAGGATGCCAGCTGCCTGCAGGGGCGAGATAACCAGCGCCATCATTGGAACGCCCAAAATCCCCAGACCACCTGCAAAGCCTCCTTTGGACAGGCCGACAAGTAAAACCGCTGGAACCGCGGCAGCATAAAACCAGGGATCTGTGATCATTTCCAAAGCGTAGCACTCTCCATCTCTTTGGCAGTATTTAGCCAGTCCACCCGTGCAGAGCCTTGCCAATTTGGGTCAGGCTTGAAACAGTCGCTTCCAAAAGCAATTGAGGGAGAAACTATCATGAGTCGTTACGGTCAGGTCTATGGATCGTGGAAAGCGGACCCCGAAGGGTTTTGGGCTGATGCCGCCAAGGACATCGATTGGACAACACCTTGGGACAAAGTATTGCAAAGCGATGGCGGCGGTGCGAATTGGTTTGTCGGGGCGACTTGCAACACTTGTTATAATTGTCTGGACCGTCATGTGGAAAATGGGCGGGAGGAGCAGTTGGCGCTCATCTATGACAGCCCCATCACCGGTTCACAGAAAAAATTCACCTATGCAGAATTGCTGGATGAGGTTTCCACCTTCGCAGGGGTGCTGCAAGCTAACGATGTTGGTGTTGGCGACCGGGTCATCGTTTACATGCCGATGGTGCCAGAAGCGGCTATCGCGATGCTGGCCTGTGCGCGACTTGGCGCCATTCACTCCGTCGTCTTTGGTGGTTTTGCCGCCAATGAACTGGCGACACGTATTGATGATGCAAAACCAAAGGTCATTGTGTCGGCGTCATGTGGGATCGAACCAGGTCGCGTGATTGCCTATAAGCCGTTGTTGGATGGGGCAATTGATCTGGCAACACACAAGCCCGCGCACAACATTATTTTGCAACGTGAGCAAGAACCTGCCGCGCTCATTGAAGGACGTGATCTGGACTGGCAGGCGGAGGTGGACAAAGCCGCTGCTGCGGGCAACAGGCCTACTTGCGTTTCTGTTGCCGCAACCGACCCGCTTTACGTTCTTTATACGTCCGGCACCACTGGACAGCCGAAAGGCGTGGTGCGCGACAATGGCGGTCACATGGTTGCCCTCAAATGGTCGATGAAAAACGTCTATGGCGTGGACCCGGGTGATGCGTGGTGGGCGGCCTCTGATGTTGGTTGGGTGGTTGGGCATTCCTATATTGTTTATGGACCGCTGCTTCACGGTTGCACGACGATCCTGTTTGAAGGCAAACCGGTGGGCACACCTGATGCGGGTACTTTTTGGCGGGTCATTTCTGAGCATAAAGTTCGTGCGTTTTTTACAGCGCCCACTGCGTTTCGCGCGATCAAGAAAGAAGACCCCAGTGCGGAGTTGGTTGGCCAATATGACCTGTCATGTTTGGATACGCTGTTTCTAGCGGGCGAACGCGCCGACCCGGATACCATCCAGTGGGCTGAGAAAACGTTAGGCGTTCCTGTCATTGACCATTGGTGGCAGACAGAAACAGGATGGCCGATTGCGGCAAACCCGATTGGTCTTGGTATTTTGCCCGTGAAGCACGGATCACCAACTGTGGCGATGCCTGGTTATGACGTTCAGGTGGTGGATGAACAGGCCCAGCCGGTTGCAACGGGAGCGACGGGCGCTGTGGTCATCAAGCTGCCGTTGCCGCCCGGCTGCCTGCCAACATTGTGGGAAAACGAAGCGGGGTTTCGCAGCTCTTACCTTGAGGACTTCCCGGGTTACTACAAAACAGCAGATGCCGGATTTATGGATGAAGACGGCTACGTCTACATCATGAGCCGCACAGACGATATCATCAATGTGGCAGGGCACAGGCTCTCAACGGGGGGCATGGAAGAAGTGCTTGCCGCTCACCCCGATGTCGCGGAATGTGCGGTCATGGGGATTGCCGATAAGCTAAAGGGGCAAGTGCCCGTGGGTCTGCTTGTGCTCAACGCTGGCGTTACGCGGTCTGACGATGAGATCGCTCGCGAAGCTGTGAAACTCGTGCGCGAGAAAATCGGACCCGTGGCGTCTTTCAAGACAGCGCTGGTGGTGCAACGGTTGCCAAAAACGAGGTCGGGGAAAATTCTGCGGGGCACGATGCAGAAGATCGCAGATGGGGAAAGCTGGAAGATGCCTGCGACTATTGATGATCCGGTAATCTTGGATGAGATTTCTGCAAACCTGGATGCGGTCGGCTTGCTCACCAAGCCTTGATGTCTGGGCCGCAAATAAAAAAGAGGGGCAGCCTTTTACAGACGCCCCTCTCAACGTGTTGACTGAGTGCAGACTTATGCGTCGTCTTTGTCGGTCTTTTTCAGTTTTGCAAAAACGCTATCTGCATCAACTTTAGGCTCTTGCTCTTTTGGTGCAGGCGCGGCGGTGAAGGCTGCAGATACATCGCCAACGCTGAATTTCGATGGATCTGCAGGTGCGACGTCCTGGTTCACGATGTTCACCTGATCAGCAGGGACTTCGTGAGCCGCCGGTGCCGCAAGTCCAAACGGATCGGCGACTGCGCCACCCGTTGTCTCTTCAGCTGGCAGGAGCGTGCCTGCCTTACGTGCGGCCTTGTTGGCTTTCTCGCGTGCTTTCTCCAGTTTGTCGGCTGCCTTTTGCACGGCAGCGTCCAGGTCAACCTGGCTACATAGTCCCAGTGTGACTGGATCAACTGGCTTAATGTTTGGCGAATTCCAATGCGAGCGCTCACGGATGGACTGGATGGTTGGCTTGGTGGTGCCAACAAGACGGCCGACCTGCGCGTCAGGTAATTCTGGGTGATTGCGCAACAACCATGCAACGGCGTCTGGACGGTCTTGGCGTCTGGACACTGGCGTGTAGCGTGGACCTTTTTGCGGCTTGGGCGGCGGCGTTGCGTATTTGCGTTCAGCGGATACAAGCCGTTCGCCAAGATTGTCCTGACAGCGTGCAATTTCGTCGCGGGTCAACTCACCAGAGGCAACCGGGTCCATGCCCTTAATGCCCTGTGCCACGTCACCATCGGCAATGCCTTTGATTTCAAGAGGATGCAGCCCGCAATATTCAGCGACCTGATCGAAGGTGAGCGATGTATTGTCAACGAGCCAGACGGCAACGGCCTTTGGCATAAGCGGCTTCGACATATCTTCTCCTATGATCCGGGGACTGTTCCTCAGATCGGCAACGCCACAAAATTAATGGGATAGCGCTCTGTATAAGCCGTTCTGGCGGTGAAGGAAAGAGCGAACAGACCCTCACCGCACTGAAGTCACATGGTCAGGATGATTTTTCCGATATGAGTGCTGGTTTCCATGCGTTCGTGAGCTGCTTTTGCGTCTTTCAGCGAAAAAGTACTGTCGATGATGGGCTTTAGACGCCCTGAGGCGATCCAGGGCCAGACCTCGCGAGTTACGGTCTCTGTGAGAGCGGTCTTCTCTTCCAGAGGTCTGGCGCGCAGTGTGGAGCCCGTCAGCGTGACCTGTTTGAGCATAAGAGGCAGAAAGTTCACTTCGGCCACAGAGCCCTGCTGATAAGCGATGTTCACGATCCGGCCACCGCGGGCAGCACAGGTGATATTGCGCTGGATATAATCGCCTCCGACCATATCAAAAATGACGTCCGCACCATGACCACCGGTCATTTCATCTATCACCATCACGAAATCCTCGTCCCGGTAGTTGATGCCTCTGCGCGCGCCTAGTTCTTCGCATTTTCGGGCTTTTTTGTTTGAACCTGCCGTGGCGAAGACTTTTGCCCCGAAAGCAACGGCCATTTGGATGGCCGTTGTGCCGATGCCGCTGGTTCCACCGTGGATGAGTAGTGTTTCGCCGGGCTTTAGACGCCCGCGATCAAAGACATTGGTCCACACCGTCATGGTTGTTTCAGGCAGGGCCGCAGATTCCACCATGGAATAACCATCAGGCACAGGCAAAACGTGGGATTGATGAACGGTGGCATATTCGGCATATCCGCCACCAGCAACCAACGCACACACTTTATCGCCAATGTTGAGCGCATCGGCGCCAGGTCCCAGAGCGACGATTTCACCGGCAAATTCAAGACCTGGCGTGTCGGTGACGCCTTTTGGAGCGGGGTAAAATCCCTGGCGTTGAATTATGTCGCCTCGATTGACGCCTGCAGCCGCGACCCGCACCAGAACTTCTCCCTGCCCGGGCACTGGGAGTGGAATGCTCTGCGGAACCAGCGCTTCTGGGCCACCAGGTTTGGGAATTTTGATAGCGGTCATGGTTGCGGGCAGGACAGCAGATGCGTTTGATGACATTGGAAGGCTTCCTCGGTGGTGCATTTTGATTTTGATAAGTCACCATCTAATGGGTGTGCCTCAATGTGCAACTTGTTATGGCGCAGATATGTAATAATCTGCGTTGATTGTTCTTTGTTGGAGAAATCTCATGGCGCTTGAAGACCAAGAACCCAAACGCGTCTCAAGCACGCTTTTGACGCTGGCTCGGGAGGACCTGTCGCTGCTCGGCATTGAGGAGCTGAAAGAGCGAATCACCTTGTTGAATCAAGAGATTGCACGATCTGAGGGCCAAATCACCTCAAAGCAGGGTAGTTTGAGTGATGCGGAAGCAGTTTTTGGAAAACGGTGATTTTTTGTCAGAATTGTTAAGTTATTGTAACAATTGACATCTTCTGGCACGGGTGAAGTATAGATCGACGGTTTTGGTTATCCTACATGCATTCACTGGAATTTTAACTATTCGTTAAGCTTTCGATCTGTATTGTTTAAATGCGTAATCCAGTCATCTGGATTGAGTGGCTCCTATCCACTCTGTTTGACGCCTCCCTGTTATAACTTGGGCCGCATGTTTTGCGGCTCATTTTTTGTAGAAGGCGCGGTACGCACGCATCCTCTCCCATATTTGAATTGTGTTCTGCGCTGGCCAGCAGTTTTGTGCCGGTTTTGAGTTTTCGCGCAGAAGCTGTCCCATGTTGATACACTCACCAGTGGCATGATTGTTGATAGTTGAAGCCTGTCCTGTCCAACGATGACACGACGATCGATCTTTATGGTTGATGTGACTTTCGATCTATTGAGAAGAGTGAGTGGGTATATGAGTTTTGGTAGCGACAAAAGTGGCGGTTCAGACCAGAAACGGGAGCAATCTCAGTTTGTTGGTTCGGAGCTTTTTCAACGCACGTACCGTGAGGGCATGGCGCTGGTAGAAGAGGCTGCTACCTATTTGGACGGCCCAGGGCGGGATCATTCCAAGGATTTACCCCGTTCGATCGCGTTGGCATATGCAACAGAAAGCATGCGGCTAACCACACGTCTTATGCAGGTCGCTGCATGGCTGCTGGTTCAAAAGGCTGTTTACGAAGGCGATATGAGCGAAGATGAGGCTCTTTCTGAGAAGTATGAACTCGGCGGTCGTGAGCTGGCACGTGGTGAGGGCATTAAAGGGTCTGAACATTTGCCGGACGTCTTGAAAGACCTGGTTGATCGTTCTGAGAGTATTTTTTCCCGCATTGACCGGTTGGACGCACAATTGCGCTCTGACAAGCCGGCAGAGTTGACGTCTCTTGAAGCTCAGCAAGAACGTGTCGAGGCCTTTTTTCGCGATAGCTTGGCTCCGAATACGACCAAGCATTGAATGTGGCCGTGAGGCTTATTTGAGCCCAAACGCAAAAAGCCCCGGCAATGCCGGGGCTTTTTACTGTTCGGTGGGTCGCGGACGAAGTCGCGATTAACCCATAAGACCGTCGTACTTCTTCTTGAAGCGGCTAACGCGTCCACCGCGGTCAAGCAGCGCCCCAGAGCCACCAGTCCAAGCTGGGTGGGTCGATGGGTCAATGTCGAGCGTCAGCGTGTCGCCTTCTGCACCATAAGTAGATTTGGTCTGGAAGGTGCTACCATCTGTGTTCGCGACCGTAATCACGTGATAGTCTGGATGAGTGTCCTGTTTCATACGTTCGCTCGCTCAAAAAACGGTGTTTGATACTCAATCGACAAGCCACTGGCTACCCGATTGGGCCGAATAGGGCCGAGAGTTTCCTCGGAAAGCGGGTGTATAGCGGAGCTTTGGCCGCAATGCAAGCAGTGTGGCGCGGCTTTTGGCTGCTTGTATAATGTTTGCTGCCCCTAGCGGTGAGGCATCGGGGTTGTTATATCTCCCTCAAATGATCATCAGAAAAGCTGGGAACTTATGAGCGATGCCGCCAATCCGGTCGCAGAGTCGATCGAAGCCGAAGCCCTACGCCGCAAACGTGCCAGCACAGTTGGCCCAATCATGGGTCTCTTGCCATTCGTTTTTGCTTATAAATGGATGCTGGTTGCCGCCTTTTTCACTCTGATCATTGCCACAATGGCGACGCTTGCCTTTCCCATGGCCGGCCGGCGCATGGTGGATGGCTTTGCCAGTGAAAATGTTCAATTCATCGATGAGTATTTTTTGATGCTTATCGCCGTTGCGGCGGTGATGGGTGTGTCGAGCGCTGCGCGTTTCTATTTCGTGAGTTGGATCGGCGAACGTGTTGTGGCTGATTTGCGGACCGCGGTCTACGGGCATGTCACACGTCTTTCCCCAGCTTTCTTTGAAGTGATGCGCACGGGTGAAGTCCTTTCACGTCTGACTGCCGATACAACGCTGATCAAAACGGTTGTTGGATCAAGTGCCTCCATTGCGCTTCGTAATCTGTTTCTTTTCATTGGGTCTGCCTCGATGATGACCTACACGAGCCCCGGCTTGTCTGGGCTGGTTTTGCTTGCGATCCCCGTCATCATGTTGCCCTTGATTGTGTTTGGACGCTGGGTGCGTCGCTTGTCACGGGTCAGCCAAGACCGGATTGCCGATACAAGTGCATTTGGTGGCGAAACACTGAACGCCATGCAAACGGTGCAAGCGTTTAATCATGAAGAAATTGATCGCTCAATGTTTAAGTCGACAGTTGAAGGGTCGTTTGATGCCGCCAAAAGCCGCATCACCGCACGGGCGGTCTTGACGGCTCTTGTGATGTTTCTCGGCTTCTCGAGCGTGTTTGGTGTTTTGTGGGTTGGGGCGCAGGCTGTGATTTCCGGCACCATGAGCGGTGGCGAACTTTTACAGTTCACGCTTTACGCACTCTTTGCATCTGCGGCTATGGGCGCTTTGTCTGAAGTCTGGGGCGATGTGCAGATGGCGGCTGGTGCTACGGAGCGCCTGATTGAAATTTTGCAGATCGATCCTGAGATTAAAGCACCGGCAAGCCCAATCGCTTTGCCAGAGCCACCCAAAGGCACGCTGTCGTTTGATGATGTGAGTTTTTTCTACCCCACCCGGCCTGATGTTTCTGCTCTGGCAGGTCTATCACTAACGGTCAATCCGGGTGAGACCGTGGCAATTGTCGGACCCTCAGGTGCTGGTAAGAGCACGATCTTTCAGATGTTGCTGCGCTTCTTTGATCCCCAGTCAGGTGGTATTTCGCTTGATGGTGTTGATCTTCGTCAAGCGGATCCTATTGACGTTCGAAGACGCTTCGCCTTGGTGCCACAGGAGACAGTTGTCTTTGGCATGAGCGCGCGTGAGAACATTCGCTATGGCCGTCCAGATGCCAGTGATGAAGATGTGAGATCTGCCGCGAAAGCTGCTTACATCGACGCGTTTTTGCAGTCCTTACCGCAGGGGTATGACACGGTATTTGGTGAGCGCGGGGTGACGCTTTCTGGCGGACAACGCCAACGCATCGCCATCGCAAGAGCCATATTGCGCAATGCGCCCGTGTTATTGCTTGATGAAGCGACAAGCGCGCTGGATGCGGAGAGTGAAAAGTTCGTTCAACAAGCCCTTGAAGGCTTGATGGAAGGGCGCACGACGATTGTTATCGCGCATAGATTGGCGACAGTCCGTAAAGCAGACCGGATCATTGTTATGGATGGTGGGCGGATCGTCGCCGAAGGAAGCCATGATCAACTCGTTGCGGGAGGTGGGCTTTATGCGCGCCTTGCGTCGCTCCAGTTTGATGTGGATTTCTCTGACGCACTGAGAGATGAAAATGGGGACGGGCAGGCTAATCTATCGTCTGAAATACAAGCCGCGAACGATTAGGTTTAAGCCCATCAAAATAGTTTAGGGACGCACATGAAGCCGCTTTATCGAAATATCATTGTTGTTGTGGTTGTTCTGGCTGCCACGTTTAGTTTTCTCTATGTGCGGTTTTACGCGGCTGCAGGACAGTTCACGACGCTGACAGCTGCGATGGAAATTCCTGCAGACTGTAAAGTCATTCCTTCTGTTCCCGGTCCTGAAGATATTGTTATCGACCATGAACGTGGCATCGCCTTTGTTGCTGCAACCGACCGCCGGGCTGTGATGGCGGGTGCGAGTAATGTGCGCGGTGGTATTTACGCCATCGACCTCGTCGGTGATCGCGGGACATGGGCGCTGCGTCCCTTAACGCCGCATGTGCCTGCTGCCTTCCAGCCGCATGGCATTGGGCTTTATATTAATGAGACAGGTCAACGCACACTGGCGGCTGTCAATCATGCTGGTGGTGTTCAATCAATTGAATTGTTCGACGTTGCAGAAGACAGCATTCTGTCTCACCGTGCGACGGTGCGTGATCCGCAGTTGGTGTCCCCCAATGATGTTCAGCCCGTTGGGCACAATGCTTTTTATGCAACCAATGATCATGGGTCTGCCTCACCACTTCACCAGGCTTTCGAAGATGGTTTGATGCTGGATCATGCCAATCTTGTTTATTTTGATGGCGAAACAATGCGGGTGGTGGCGGACGATCTTAGTTTTGCTAACGGTGTGAATGTGAGCCCAGATGGCAAGACCGTCTATGTGGCGGAGACCGTTGATATGGTGTTGCGGCTGTATGATCGTGATGTCGTGAGCGGCGATCTTGAGGCTATCGATTTCGTGGCGCTTGGCACCGGGCTCGACAATGTGGATGTGAGCCCTGATGGCACGGTGATGATCGGCGCACATCCCAAGTTGATGGATTTTGTGGCCCATGCGGGTGACGCGAAGCAACTGTCGCCGAGCCAAGTGGTGCGGCTCGTTCCGCGCACCGGCGGCGGTGGATCAGCAGACACCGTTTATCTCAACCTTGGTGATGAAATTTCTGGGTCAAGCGTGGCAGCGGCCTATGGCGATGTGATGTTGATCGCCGGTGTCTTTGATCCCAAAATTCTTGCTTGTGCCATTCCACCTGAACAGGCTGTTCGTTAAGGCGTCAGTCTGTGGCGGCATCAACATTGTTGTTGTGCTGGAAAACAAGCCAATTGGCGATGAAGTCTATCGCCAATTGCATATTGCCCACCTGACAATGCGCCGAACAGTGCTCCTGTTTTGTAAATAGACGCGTAGTGAGAGAGCGTGTATTGGTGAGGTGTTCAATTTGCCTGTAATATTGATGCAATGGAATCAGGTGATCTTCATCTCCTCCAAGCAATAGGAAATCCTGTTCGATCAGGTGAGAGAAGCTTTTGGTCGACATTTTTTTTGACCAGAGCAGATAATCATATGGATTATCTGTGCCGCTAACATGCATGCCGTGATCCATGCCCCAATTTACAAACTCATCTTTGACCATGACGCTTTTCAAGAGCGCATTGATTACAGGTTTTGCATTTAGATGTAGGAGGCCGGTTAAGAGCGTGCGACCTGCGGCAGGCAGCTTGCACGCGAGTACATCAAAAAAGTCTTCGAGCACACCAAATGCAATGACCCGCTTAATGCGCTTGTCAAACGCGGCGGCTCGGGGCGCCAGATATCCACCAAGCGAGATACCTAACAGGCTGCATTGGGTAAGCTCAAAATGATCGATCAATGCTGAGACTGGTTCATTCCATTCCGGTGCCATGGGAATATGCTGTTCAAGCAATGGCGCGCCTTGTCCCGGGCCCTCAAACAAGATGACGTCAAATCCTTGTGCGGTGAATGTGTCGACCATTTCAATAAACTCTTCTTTGAATGAATCGAAACCACCGTGAATGAGCAGGGTGTCTCTTTTTTCTATGGTAGCTGGAAAGATATAGGTGGGCAGGGTTCCCGTCCCAAAAGGCACATTCACATGACGTGCCTTGAGGTCAGGAAATTCGGCATGGAACAGCGTTAAAAACTGATCATACGCATGCATTTTATCTGGGTCATTTGCGGACATGAAAAATTCTGCTGCGCGGTAGAAGAAGGCTGCGTTTAAACCACGTCCGTCTTTTTTGGCCGCGTCGGCGGAGGTCAGCATTGACTGCTTCCAACTGGATACGCCAGTAATCTGTGCAGCGGTTTGGCGCACTTCGGCTTCGTCCCAATAAGGCAACCAACGGTTTAATTGGAAGTTGAAATTTGCATCGGAATGAAACTGGCGATAGCCCACTGGGTATTTGATTTTTCTATTCATGATCTGATTTCTCCATCGTCGAAGGGGCTTGCAGGCCAGCGATCAAAAATGCTCTCAACGTGCTGTCGATTGTTGCTAGATCAACATTCACGTTGAACGCTTTGCGGCGACTTGGGTCGCTCAGGGCGTGAGCAATGGCACCAACTGCAAAATCAAATCGCAGAATTACTTCATCGCGGTTCAGGTGCGGCAGTGCTTCTTGCAGGGCGCCCAGATAGGTCTGCGTGTAGTCAGCCATGTCGGTGCCAAACAGTTCGGTGATGGCCTCTGTGGGTTCGATAACCGTCCTCGCAAACAGCCGGGCAAAAGCTTGGGAGTTGCTGTCCGGTCGTGCCATCTGTTCCGTCAACGGGACCATGAAAGCATCAAGAATGTCGCCGGTCGTGGGAGTACCCTTACTGGCTTTCAAATTTGCCAGGCGTTCCAACCGGGCAGCGGCTAAGGGTTCAAGGCGTCGTTTGAAGAGTGCTTTAATAAGTCCCTGCTTACCCCCAAAATGAAAATTCACCGCCGCAACGTTTGCATCTGCTGCTTGCGTGATATCGCGAATTGAGGTGCCATCGATGCTTCGTTCGGCACAAAGGCGTTCGGCGGCGTCCAATAATCTGTCTTTTGTGTTTTTGCTCATGCCAGATGTGATAACTTAAACACTTGTTTAAATCAAACGTTTGTTTTAATTTTCTTTTTCAGTTTCACAAGAATGGCAGATTTTTGCCATTTATCTCTCTGTTAGTTTGAATTCGATACGGCGATTTCGGCGATTACTTGCTTCGCCAGCTCCCTCTGCAAGGGGATGAAATTCTGCAAAGCCTGCTGATGAGAGCCTGCTTTCTGCTACCCCACCATCGATCAGGTTCTGTACCACAGACAGGGCGCGCGCATTCGCCAGATGCCAGTTGGATGGAAATTCAGCAGTGCGAATGGGAGTGGCGTCTGTGTGTCCATCCACGCGCAGGATCCAGTTGATGTCTTGTGGGATTTCTGCCGTGATCTCGCGGATAGCAATGGCGATCTTGCGCAGCTCACGTTTCCCCTCGGGGCTTATTTCGGCAGAGCCAGATGCGAAGAGAATTTCCGACTGCAAAACAAACCGGTCGCCGACCACTTCAATGTCGTCACGATTGCCGAGGGCTTCTTTTAAACGCGCGAAGAACTCAGAACGATAGCGTGCAAGTTCTTGCACCTTTCGAGCAAGGGCGGAATTGAGTCTGCGGCCAAGATCAGCGATTTGTGCGTCTGACTCGCGGTCTTTTGCTTCTGACGCCTCAAGGGCTTGCTCAAGCGAGGCCAGCTGGCGGCGTAAGGCCGCCAATTGTTGATTGACCAATTCAACCTGCGCCAGGGCCTCTGCGCTGACGCGTTGTTCTTCGTTTAGTTGAGACAGGAGAACCGCCTCGCGGTCACCTGAGCCTGCTCCTTCGGCCAGCAAAGCGGCAATGCTTGCACTTTCGTCTTCGGCGCTTGCCAATGCATCCGTCAGGGAAAGGATAGTGGACTGCAGGTCGGCATTTTCACGTTGTTCCAACGCCAACAAGTCCGCAAGTTCAGAGACTTGAGAGCGCAGGTTGTCGAGAGCACTGTCCTTGCCGGAAATTGATTTGGCGAGGAAAAACTGTGTCAGCATGAAAATGGAAAGCAGAAACACCAGCACCAACAACAAAGTCGCCATAGCGTCGACAAAGCCTGGCCAATAATCAGCGTTGGGGGTGCGTCCGCGAATGCGGTGGGAGATAGCCATCTTCTATCGGCCCTCCTGCTCCAAAGCGCGGGTCAGGCGTTCTAATACCGGTTGCAAGGCTTCTTGATTGCGGGCGAGGCCGTTCATCAAATGTTGTTCTGCACGCGATTGTTCTGTCAGGGCGGCGATCTGATTGGCTAGAGCCATAATGGCCTGATTGGTGTCGGCGGAGGGTGCGCCATCTCCATTGGTGCCGACAATGTCGGTTACGGTAGACAGCCATTCTTCCAGTTCGTTGTAAAACCGGTTCTGCGCTTGCCCCGCTTGTAGGTCGAGGAAACCCAATACGAGAGAGCCCGCGAGACCAAACAGGGAAGAGGAAAAAGCCGTTCCCATGCCCCTGAGGGGCGCTTGCAGGCCTTCACGCAGCGTACTGAATACGGACAGGCTGTCTGTGGCTTCAACATCCAAAGTGTCGAGGGTGCCTGCAATTGATGAAACAGTTGCGAGCAGACCCCAGAAGGTACCGAGCAGTCCCAAAAATATGAGCAGGCCGATCATGTAGCGCGAGATTTCGCGCTGTTCTTCAAGTCGCGACGCCAGGCTGTCGAGCAGGGAGCGCATGGACAAAGCGCTGAGCACAACGTGAGACGTGCGATTGCCAAACATGGTGGCCATCGGGGCCAGAAGTTTTGGCGGGTTTGCCAGAACGAGACCGGGGTCGGCGCGACGATAGGAGTTCACCCATTTAATCTCTGGCCATAACACCAGAATTTGCCGGAAGGCATAGAGGGAGCCAACAACCAAAACCCCAACGATCAAGCCATTTAGGCCTGGGTTTCCCATGAAGGCTTCGACGAGTTGGGGAAATAGGATGAGCGCCAAAAACCCTACGAGTGTGAGAAACAGAAACATGCGGGTGAGATAGGGCCGGGGTCGCGAAAGGGTCACGCCGTCTGGATTATCCATGAATATTCTCCCCGTTTTGAACGTCAGCTGTTCACGCAGGCACATCAGAGCGCAGAAACAGCCGAGACTTCAATTATTACAGCAAATCATGGTTTAACGGCTGCTCAAGATAATATCGACGCGCTCAGTAGGGCCGTTGTCTCGAACACCACCAAGGGCGCGCACGTCAATCCGGCTCTGTAACACGCCTTGTTCAACCAGAAATTTTCGCACGGCGAGACCTCTTTGCAGAGACAATCGACGTGCGTCAGATGTTAAGCCGCTTGGGGGGCCCGCATAGGCTTGGATTTCTATACGGTCCGAATGTCTCATTAGTTCAGCGGCGACAAGTTCCAGTTCACCGCGGGTCTGGCCGGGAATGGTGGCAACATCGGCCTCGAAACGAAGGTGATGAGACGCCGCTTTGGGGGCCGGTAAACTGGCCACCTGGGTGTTGCTTCGTGCTGAGGGGGGCGGCTGACTTTCAACGGGCGGTGTCGGGGATGGCGTCCGGGTCGGCGCGCTCAAGACCGGTTCTTGAACCGGCGCGCGTTCGACAGGTTGTACAGGTGTTGGCGCAAGGCTCGCGTTGGGACTTGTTGCGGTTGGCAGGGCTGCTTGCTCTACTGGGCTCTCTGGGGGCGAAACGGGTGCTCTAACTATTGGTAGAACTGGTAGCGATTGGCTGTCGGCGGGGGCCAGCACGACCGGCGCTTGCGCGGGGGAAGGAGACCTCTCCGTGCGATCAACACCGGGAGGTGGAGTCAACAGAATGCGTGTTTCTGATGAAGATGAAGGCAATCGCAATTGGACGGGTGCCCGGCCCGGCGCGATGCGCTCATCGGTTTCTGTGCGAAGGCCGATTGCGGAAAGGTCAACTTCGACGTCTGCAAATGCCGCGGTGCTCGTGATGCTAAGAAAAACCAGAGCGCTGGCGACAGAAGCAATTGTTGGCATTGGCAAAGCGGAAAACCGAGCCGAGAATAACCGTCCTTCAATCATGCCGTCTTTGTTCCTGACTAGGTGTTGCATTAATCTGTGGCTAGCGAATTGGGCTTGCTGCTCATTATTCCTGTGTCGAGGCGTTAGCGCCAGTAAGCAAGTATAGAATTTAAGCGTAGAATTGCCGGAGAAGACGGCAAAAATGGGGCGTCGTTGCGAGAACTTAGGCTTTGCCAGCTTTTGTCAACGCATCGTAAAGCGGGCGGTGAAGAACGTCGTTTGTCGCCAAGACGCTGCCTTTTCCCAAAATGTCGCTGCCATTGTTCATGTCGGACAAATATCCGCCGGCTTCGCGCACAAGGATCACACCAGCGGCGAGATCCCATGCATTCAGATTGTATTCCCAATAGGCGTCAAAGCGCCCGGCGGCCACATACGCCATGTCCAAAGCAGCAGACCCTGAACGGCGGATGCCTGCCACCCGTGGCATCATGTCTGCAAGTTGCTTTGAGAAGCGCAAATGATCTTTTTGCCCGATATGGGGGATGCCTGTGCAGACCACGGCTTGTGTCAGATCGCGGCGCACGGCGACGCGCAGGCGACGATCATTCACGAAAGCCCCCTTGCCTTTTTCCGCGAGGAACATTTCATCGGTGATGGGATTGTAGGTAAGGCCTGCAACAATCTCACCGTTGCGCTCTAACGCGATGTTGATCGCAAACATAGGGATGCCGTGCAGGAAGTTTGTTGTGCCATCAAGCGGGTCTACAATCCAGCGATGGCTTGGGTCTGAGCCTTTCACTTCACCGCCTTCTTCCAGCAAAAACCCGTAACCCGGACGTGCCCGCGCTAATTCTTCGCGGATGGTTTCTTCAGCTCGCAAATCAGCGGCGGAAACAAAATCACCTGGTCCTTTGACGGAAACCTGAAGGTTCTCCACTTCGCCAAAATCGCGGATGAGCGTTCTTGCTGCTTTGCGCGCGGCTTGCACCATGACGGTGAGAGTAGGAGAATTGATGGTCATTGTTCGTTCTTTTCACGTCAAACCCGGCTTTTCACGCTAACCCGGGGCGGTAGGGGATAGATGGCGCGTCACTTAGAAATTAGTCAGCGCGGCGCAAATAAGTTACTTCATTTGTGTCGACCACAATGCGATCCCCAACGCCGACAAAGGGCGGCACCATGACGCGTACGCCATTGTCCATTTTTGCGGGCTTGTAAGAGGAGGTCGCTGTTTGACCTTTTACGACGGGTTCGGTTTCAGTGATTTCCAGTGTGACGTGGTCGGGCAAGCTGATGCCAAGCGGACGCCCCTCGTGGCTTTCCACCGTGACCTCCATGCCGTCCTGCAGAAAAGAAGCGCGTTCGCCGACGAATTCAGTCGCCAGTTCAATCTGCTCGTAGGAAGTCGTGTCCATGAAGGTCAACATGCCGTCGACTTCATAGAGGTATTGATAGTCATGTTGCTCAAGCCGGATTTTTTCCACGGTCTCGGCTGAACGAAAACGCTCGTTGAGCTTTGTGCCTTCAATCAGGTTCTTTAGTTCGACCTGAGCAAATGCGCCGCCTTTGCCAGGCTTCACGTGCTGAACTTTTACGGCGGCCCATAAGCCACCCTTGTGTTCGATGACGTTGCCTGGGCGGATTTCGTTGCCGTTGATTTTCATGAGATCTGTCCGGAAATTGCCAAATTCGTCCCCAACACCATTTGGCGCAGGGTCTGGGGTTTGGATAGCACCGGATGGGCTTTAGAACAAAAGAAATCGGCTCAAATGGCTGTGTTGCGCTCGTTTGGGGTGCGAAGAAGCTAGACGACAGATGACAAATGCCTATTCAAGCCAATGTGCCTCAGCGTGCCTGAGTTGCCGCCTCCCAATCTTTTAGGGCTTCTTCAGCTTTCAAAAGTGCGTCTGGTGTCATTTCTGGCTCAAGGAGAGCTGCCAGCTCTGGATCGTCCTGGCCTGCTGAACGCGCGATGCTCAACCATGTATAGGCGGCGGCAAGGTCCTTTTCGATGCCTTTGCCTAGAAAATAGATACGGGCGAGGCGGGTTTGCGCCAATGTGCTCCCGCGAAGGGCCGCCTCATTGAACCAGGAAGCCGCTTTTTCGTCATCTTGTTCCACGCCCGTCCCATTGGCATACAGGAAGCCTAGTGCCGTTTGGGCTTCAGCCAAGCCTTGGGTTGCGGCGACTTCAAACCATTGTGTTGCTTCAGCCGGTGCCTTTTCAACACCAACGCCTTCGACCAGCATGAGGCCTAGATTGTAAGCTGCATCTGCTTGGCCGAGCCCTGCTGCTTTGCGAAAATAGGCAATGGCGCGGGCATAGTCCTGTGGCTTTATTTCACCGGCGGCATAGATGGCGCCCATTGAGTAGAGCGCGCCAGGGTGATCAGCATTTGCGGCTTCTTCAAAAAATACAAATGCGCGTGTGCTGTCCGCTGATCCCCCTTCGCCTGCGGCCAACATATTGGCCAATTCAAATTTTGCGGGGACCAAGCCAGCGCGTGCAGCGACTTCAAAATAGCGTCGCGCCTCGGCATTATTAGGCGCAACACCAGCGCCCGTGCGGTAGGCAGAAGCGAGCGCAAAGGCGGCCGTTGCGTTTCCCTGATCCGCTGCGAGACGGAACCAGCGCAGGCCTTCTACATAGTCTGCCTCAACACCTTCGCCATTAAAATACATGGTGCCAAGTAAAAGCTGAGCATCTTGATTGCCGCCCATCGCCACGCCGCGAAGGCCCGTAATTGCCGTGGCGTAATCACCGGCTTGATACGCTTTTGCTGCGTCTTCAAATTCATCTGCACTGGCTGTGCTGAGCATTAGGCCCATGAGCCCAACAACGAACAAAAAATGGCGGCAAGCAGATAGAAACGTGGTGATGGGGAACATGGCGCAGCACTCTCACAGTTGCAGCGCTTGGCTGCTGATTGGGCTATTTGGCTGCGGCGGCGTGTACCTCAGCCATAATTCGGTTGAACGCCGCAACAGCTTTTGCCGGGCCTTCTTTGTGAGACCAAACACCTGCTGAGACGGCCAGGAAATCCGCACCCTCTGTGATGAGTGGGGCAGCGTTTTCAATTGTGATCCCGCCAATGGCCACGCACGGTACTTCAAATACCGATGACCACCAGGTGAGAATTTCCAGCTCCGCCATACTTATAGGCTGCTTTGTGTCGGTTTTATGAAAGGCGCCAAAAGCCACGTAATCTGCGCCTGCTTCACCCGCTGCCATCGCTTGATGTCTGGAATTGTGACAAGTGACGCCCACGATCCTGTCTGGCCCGACGAGTTCGCGCGCCTCGGCATAGGGCGTATCACTTTGGCCGATGTGAACGCCGTCCGCGCCGAGCTGTGCTGCCAGGTCCGCCCGATCATTGATCAAGAAGGCGGCGTCATGGGCCTGGGCGACGGGCATAAGAACTTCTGTCGCACGCGCAATTGCATCAGTGTCAGCGGATGTCTCACCGTCTTCGAGTTTTAAGCGCAATTGCACGCAAGCCACATCGCCTGCACCCAGTGCTGCTTTCAGGGTTTCGGCAAAGCCAATCGGCTCAAGGCGCGGTGGCGTGATGAGATAAAGGCGACACGGAATTTTTGGAAATTCATTCATGGCGATGGTTTACACGATTGCTGATCCATCGGGAAGGGGGCTTAAATGTGCTGATCGATGAGGATCGGGTTTCCATCAGGATCAATGACGATGCAGCTTGCTGGGCCTGAACTTGTTTCATCAGCTTCGCTCACAATTTCGGCGCCGTCCGTTTTGAGCTGTTTTTGGATGTCTCGCACGTCTGTGAATGTGTCGAGCGTGTTGCCTTCAGCGTCCCAGCCGGGATTGAACGTCAAAGTGTTTTTTTCAAACATGCCCTGAAATAGGCCGATTGTGCAGCTGGGAGATTTCATGATGAGCCAGCCTTGGCTCAGGTCTCCGCCGAAAATCTCAAATCCGAGTTTTTCATAAAAACTACGCGACAGAACGAGATCTTTCACCGCCAAACTTACTGAGAAATTTCCGAGTTCCATTTTTGTCCTCCTTGCTGATCAACTAGTTTTCTAAATCAGGCGACCAGGCTGCTCGGGTCGCGAGGCCGTTCATGGCGGCACGATGTGTGAGGGCCGCTTGCGCTAATCCTGCATTTTCTGCCTTGCCCGCCCAGGCGTGCAAAGGGGCTGCCTGTAAGGCGCGTCCGTAAGAAAAGGACATTTGCCACGGCAGGTCGCCGATGGCGTTTATGGCATTGAGATGAGTTGTCGCGTCAATGTCGGATTGTCCACCAGAGAGAAAAACGATGCTTGGCAGCGCGGCTGGCACGGCGCGCCGGAAGCAGCGAACTGTTTTTTGTGCGACTTCTTCCGCACTTGCTTGGGTGGCGCAAGCTGCGCCTGAGATTACCATGTTTGGTTTGAGCACTGTTTGTTCGAGCACCACGCGTTGTTCATACAGCTCAGAAAAGAGTGTGCGCAAAGTCGCTTCTGTGACGCTGTCACAGCGGTCAATGTCGTGATCGCCGTCCATCAGCACTTCTGGCTCCACAATGGGCACGATGCCCGCTTCTTGACAAAGTGCTGCATAGCGGGCGAGGGCATGGCAATTGGCTTTGATACACGCGTGAGAGGGAATGCCCGCTCCGATAGTGATGACGGCGCGCCATTTGGCAAACCGGGCGCCGAGTTCATAATATTCCGCGAGACGGTCGCGCAGGCCTGTCAGTCCTTCGGTTACAAGTTCATGGCCGTGCCCCGCCATTGGCTTTGCACCTTGATCCACTTTGATGCCAGGAATGGTGCCCGCTTTCTGAATGATGTCGACAAGTGGGGTGCCATCCTGGGCGTTCTGGCGGATGGTTTCGTCGTAGAGAATGACGCCTGAGATGTTTTTACTCATAGCTTTGCTCGTGCGAAACAGCATTTCGCGATAGTCACGGCGATTTTCTTCCGTTGATTGGGCGTTCACACTATCGAAGCGCTTCTTGATCGTGCCCGTGCTCTCATCTGCAGCAAGGATGCCGCGTCCTGGGGTGCCAAGGGCTTTGGCTACTTCTTCCATCAATTGGGCCATGGCAATCCCTCCTTGTTGTCTGGGTGTCCAGTGCAACAAAGAAATGCCATTTTAGCAAGTGTGACGTATTGGCTTTTTGCTTAGGCTGATTGGAGGGCGGCAACGCCGGGCAGGGTCTTGCCTTCCAGCCATTCGAGGAAAGCACCTCCGGCTGTGGAGACATAGGAGAAATCGTCAGCAGCGCCTGCATTGTTTAGGGCAGCGACCGTATCGCCACCGCCTGCAACAGAAACCATGGTGCCCATTTTTGTCAGCATGCCGACGTGGCGGGCAGCGGTGTCTGTACCAATGTTGAAGGGCTCGATTTCAAAAGCGCCCATAGGGCCGTTCCAAACGACTGTCTTGGCCGTTTCAAAATAGCCTGCCAGGGTGGCAAGTGTGTCTGAGCCCGCATCCAGGATCATGGCGTCGTCGGGGACTTCAGTGACAGGCACCGTGCGCGAGGCCGCGTGTGCTTTAAACTCTGTTGCGATAACAACATCGCTTGGCAGGATGATTTTACAGCCGGCAGTTTCGGCTTTTGCCAGGATCTTGCGGGCTGTGTCTGCCAGATCATGTTCGCAAAGACTTTTGCCAACGCTCACGCCTTGTGCGGCAAGGAACGTGTTGGCCATGCCTCCGCCTATGACGAGTGTATCAACCTTGGCAACCAGATTGCCCAGGAGGTCCAGTTTGGAAGAGATCTTTGCGCCGCCAACAATTGCGACAACGGGGTGTTCTGGATTTTCCAGTGCTTTGCCGAGTGCGTCCAGTTCAGCTTCCATTGCGCGGCCTGCGAAGGCCGGCAGCAGATGGGCGATGGCTTCTGTAGAGCCATGGGCGCGGTGGGCGGTAGAAAAGGCATCATTCACATAAATATCGCCGTTGGCGGCAAGCGCCTTGCCAAAGGCTGGGTCGTTCTTTTCTTCACCGGCGTGAAAGCGGGTGTTTTCCAGAACGAGAAATTCACTGTCACCGAGCGCTGCCATAGCGCTTGTTGCAGCTTCTCCAATGCAATCATCTGCAAAAGCGACGGGCTTGCCCAAAAGAAGGCTGAGAGCTTTGGCCACAGGCTTCAAACTCATTGCTGCATTGCGTTTGCCTTTTGGGCGCCCGAAATGAGAGAGAATGCCGACCCTGGCACCTTTAGCGCCAAGGTCACGAAGTGTCGGCAACAGGCGCTCAAGTCTGGTTGCATCGGATACATTGCCTTTGTCGTCAAAGGGAACGTTGAGGTCTGCACGAACAAGCACACGCTTGCCGCTTAGAGACCCTTCGCCAAATAGATCATCGAGCGTCTTGTGGTTTGCCATCGGTTTTACGCCTTGACCTTAGAGCAATTTGCCCATGGCAACAGCTGTGTCGCCCATACGGTTCGCAAAGCCCCATTCATTGTCATACCAGGACAGGATGCGGACGAACTTGCCGCCTAAAACTGTTGTCTGTGTGAGGTCGAATGTGGAGGAGTTTTTGTTGTGATTGAAGTCAATTGAAACCATTGGCTCGTTCACATAACCAAGCACACCTTTGAGCGGGCCGTCTGCTGCTTTGATGATTGCTGCGTTTACTTCTTCCGCCGTTACCGCACGACCTGCATCAAAGCAAAGGTCGATCATGGAAACGTTCGGTGTTGGAACGCGAATGGCCGTGCCATCAAGCTTGCCAACAAGCTGTGGCAATACAAGGCCAACGGCTTTGGCAGCACCAGTTGACGTTGGGATCATGGACATGGACGCCGCGCGTGCACGACGGAGATCAGAGTGCAGCGTGTCCACTGTTGCCTGGTCGCCTGTGAAAGCATGGATTGTTGTCATATAGCCTTGCTTGATGCCGCACAATTTGTCGAGAACCTGAGCAACAGGGGCTAGGCAGTTGGTGGTGCAAGATGCGTTGGAAACCACTTTGTGGCTTTTGCGCAATTTCTTGTCGTTCACACCATAAACAACGGTTAGGTCCGCTTCAGACGCAGGCGCCGAGACGAGAACTTTCTTTGCGCCAGCTTCAAGGTGCGCAGATGCTTTTTCTTTGGAAGCAAAGAGGCCTGTGCATTCCAAAGCAATATCTACGTCGAGCTTTTCCCAAGGCAATTTTGCGGGGTCGCGTTCCGCTGTAATTTTGATCGGGCCACGACCGACATTCATAGATGTCTTTGTGGTTTTGATTTTGCCTGGGAATGGGCCGTGCACACTGTCAAATTTCAGCATGTGGGCGTTGGCTTCAACGCTGCCTAGATCGTTGATCGCTACAACGTCAATGTCTTTGCGGCCAGATTCCGCAATCGCCCGAAGAACCAATCGACCAATGCGGCCAAAACCGTTAATCGCTACCCGAACTGCCATGTTTTAAATCTCCTGCATTCGCAAATTTTGCTTCAGCTCCGCCTTAGAGCCGTTCTTTTGCCGCGGTAACAACCGCATCCGCCGTGATATTGAAGTGCTGATAAAGATCAGCAATTGGCGCACTGGCGCCAAATGAATTCATGCCGATGAAGGCACCATCTAGACCGATATAACGTTCCCAGCCAAAGCCGCATGCTGCTTCAATGGCGATGCGAACCGTGCCTTCGCCCAGGGTCTGCTTTTTATATTCAACAGATTGTTGATCAAACAAATCTAGGCAAGGCGCTGAAACCACCCGGGTCTCAATGCCTTCGCCGTCGAGCCGCGCTTTGGCATCCATCGCGATGGCAACTTCTGAG